>Ga0316231_1000104_pt1 | contig 136637 bp, 121 predicted proteins | sample TBH18027metaG_FD_206002 | JGI IMG/M metagenome (GOLD analysis project Ga0316231, IMG submission 206002) | Freshwater microbial communities from Trout Bog Lake, Wisconsin, USA - TBH18027 | ecosystem: Environmental > Aquatic > Freshwater > Lake > Hypolimnion/Profundal zone | place: USA... | reverse complement strand
ATTGTCAGGAGAGTATCACCCCGAAAGCCATGCAAATTCAAATCGAAAAAAGCACAATTGGGCCAAAGAACATAAGTAATCAGACAGTTACAGCGGTACAACCGAAATTAACCGGACAGTAGTGAAAATAAAACATCTGATCGAATTAGAGCGCAAGCTCTCTAATGAACTTAAAACGTCACTTTCAGAAATAAAAACCTTAAAGGGGCTCCTTCCGATTTGTGCAGTATGCAAGAAAATTCGTGATGACAATGGTTATTGGCAACAACTTGAAGAGTACATCGCAATGCACTCGGATGCGCAATTCACTCATGGATTTTGCAGGGAGTGCGCAGATAAAATCCTTAAAGACGCCGGAATCGATTCACCGGGCAAGAAAGTCGAGGCAGAAGATCCGCCCCTGACAGGGACCTTCGCGCACCGGCTATGAACGCCGCCAAGGGGAAGAATTAGCGACATCCCGTTGAATCCTAAATATTTGCACCGTATTTACATATTCACCTCCGAAAAGGGCCATGTAAGATTAATCACCCCTGGCCCAAAAAGGAGATCTCTCATGTCAGTCCAAGCTATCAGCGGTAACACGATCCAACCTTACCAACCGACACAGCAAACAGCTCAGAACGGCGCACAGGCACCACAGGCCACATCCGGCCCAAACGTAAAAAGGGGTGGGGGTCACCATCACCATTCCAAGCCCCAGTCAACCAGTTCCACGCAGAGCACCTCGGTAGCAACATCTGCCACCCAGACAGCGACGGCAGTGACTGGTGTCACCACCACGACGCAGGCAACCGACACTTCGGCAAGCTCCGGTAGCCTCCTCAATGTCTTTGCTTGAAATCACGAGGCAGCCGTCGCCCCCTCCTTTCAGCATGGAGGGGGCGACACTCTCCAACAGAATCCATCCTTATTGCACGATTCCTCCGTATTTTTGCCTGATTTATGTTGTAAATATATGACAGTGCATCTCCCATTCTGCCCACTACATCACACAATTCAGTTAGTCCGGGGGTAAATCATGAAAAGGATTCTGGTTACATGCTTCGCAGTGATTATTTCGTGTTCGTTCGGTGCTGTCGCATTCGCAGCAACCACAGTTGACGCTGGTTCTGGAATATCCAAACAACTGGTACTTTCGGACGAAGACCCGGCCCCAGCTCCTGAACCTGCTCCGGCCCCAGCACCTGCTCCAGAGCCTCAGTAATACATTGCCTTGGTAGAATTGAGAAAGCCGGACCTTTAGATAAAAGGTACGGCTTTCTTGCTTTTTATGACCAGATTCTATTCCTGGATCAGGGTCGGCGCATGGAGCCGCTATCAATATCCTTATCATGGCGCGTAGCTGGTCGGAAGTTCGCCCCCCTTATTCGTATCCCTGTCATTGAGCAAAAGATCAAGCCGCGAATGGACTTCCGCCATGGCGATGTTCTGCGCGTCGAGGGTATCCATGATCGCCCGGATCTCAACCTCCGCCTTCTGGTTTATCTCGTAATCGTTGTACGCCTCAGTGCGGTCCCGAGCGGCCTGACGGTTCTGACTCATCATGATCATGGGTGCGGTATAGGCGGCCTGAAAGGAGAGCACCAGGTCCATGAGGATGAACGGATAAGGGTCCCAGTGCTGCATCCAGGCTGTCACGTTCAGGAGGGCCCAAATGCAAAGCGGTATGGACTGGCCGATTATGAAACCCCCGGAGCCGATCTTGGTGGTTATCCAATCCGCAGATTGCTGGCCGAAGCTAAGCTGTTCACTTATCACCTCATTGACGTCTTTCACCGGAGCGTGGTCGTGTCGTTACGGCAGTGGAAATTTTGGCTTTGTAATGATGCCCTCCTTTATCTCAACATGGTCAATCCGGATGTACCGGGGACAATTTGATGTTGGACGCATCAGCCCCGGACTCGACAGAGGTTGACCGCGTGTTTGCACCGGCGCTGTTCTCTGCAAGCGAAGCGGCATCCCACCCACCGCCGACGGCCTTGATGAGAAGCACGCTGGCTGTGAGACGCTGCCCGAGGATGCCGACCGCAGTCCTTTGGTTGGCAAGTGCCGTGCTCTGGGCCACGGTCACATTGATATAGCTTATGATACCAGCCCGATACTGGTTCAGGGATACCGTGAGTGACTCGTTTGCGGCTTTCACCGCATCATCCTGGGCCTGGGCCTCCGCCTGCAGAATCCGCAGCGCCGCCAGGTTGTCCTCAACCTCCTGAAATCCAGTCAACACGGTCTGTCGGTAGGTTGCCACGGTAGCGTCGTAGGCGGCCCTGACCTGCTCAGTCTGGGCATGACGCAACCCACCGTCGAAGAGGGTTTCCGATACTGCCGGGCCGAGCGCCCAGAAACGGCTGGGCCAAGTGAACCAGTTAGCGAGACTCAAGGCCTGCAGGCCGGCCGAGGCTGATAGGCTGACACTTGGATAGTATGCCGCCTTAGCGACACCAATCTGGGCGTTGGCGGCAGCCATGCGCCGCTCGGCAGAGGCGATGTCAGGCCTGCGTTCCAGAAGCTGGGACGGCAGGCCGGCGGGTATCACCGGGAAGACGGTGGCCAGCGGGGCTGCGGCAAGGGAGAAGGTGGAGGCGGGTTTGCCGATCAGAAGTGCTATGGCGTGCTCAAGCTGGGCCCGCTGCACACCCAGATCGATAGCCTGCGCCCTGGCCGTCTTGAGCTGTGTCTCAGCCTGGAGCACGTCGGCCCTAGCAGCCACCCCGCCCGCGTAGCGGTTCTGAGTGAGATCGAGTGCCTTTTGAAAGCTGGCGACGGTCTGGTCCAGGAGCTCCTTCTGGGCATCCTGAATCCGTAGCAGGAAATAGTCCTGGGCCAGTTCCGCCTGCGCGCTGAGGCGCGCTGCTGCCAGATCCGCCTCGCTCGCCTGCGAGCTGTTACGGCTCGCCTCGATGCTGCGCCGTATCTTACCCCAGATATCCGCCTCCCACGATAGGTCAAAGGGAAGCGAGTAGTCCGTGCTGCTGGTGCTGGTGCCGGCCGTAAGATTGCCGGACATCCGGGAACGGGTGATTGACGGTGCGGTCGAAACGGTAGGGTAATAACCGGCGCGTGCCGCCTGCACCAGAGCCTTGGCTTGGCGCAGCTGGGCCTCGGCGGCAATCACGTTCTGATTGGAAACCACCACCTGCTCCTCGAGAGACGACAGCTGCGGATCGTTGAACAGCTGCCACCACGCCTCTCCGATCCTCCCCTCACCGAGTTGTGCGATCTTCCACCCCGCGACTTCCTTGAAGGCGGCAGGAACCGGCGCAGTTGGCCGGACATAGTTCGGGCCGATCGTGCATGCCGAAAAGGCCAGGAGTGCTCCTGCTGCCAGAATATATCTACAACGGCTGTAATTGCGCATATTGGGCCTTCCCTTCACAAATAGAATACAGTCATTTCTCGTTCATCAAGCTAGTCCTGCTTGCCTCATACTGCTTGCGCTTTTCACTTTTACCGCGCAGCCGACCGATCCAGGTCCTCAGGCGATCCATGTAGAGATACACCACCGGAGTGGTGTAGAGGGTGAGCATCTGGCTGAAAATGAGCCCGCCCACGATGGAAATCCCCAGGGGACGCCTGAGTTCGCTCCCAACGCCGGTCCCAAGAGCCAGCGGCAGCGCCCCGAAGAGGGCCGCCATGGTGGTCATCATGATGGGCCTGAAACGGAGCAGGCAGGACTCGTAGATAGCCTCCTGCGGGCTCTTCCCCTCCTTGCGCTGGGCGGCGAGGGCGAAGTCGACCATCATGATGCCGTTCTTCTTGACGATGCCAATCAAGAGGATCACCCCGATGATGGCGATCAGGCTCAGGTCGGTTCTGAAGAGCATCAGCGCGAGGGCTGCTCCGACCCCTGCCGAGGGGAGCGTGGAGAGGATGGTCAAGGGGTGCATGTAGCTCTCGTAGAGCATGCCAAGTACAATGTAGACCGTCATCAGCGCGGAGAGGATCAGTATCCACTCGTTGGCCAGCGAGGCCTTGAAAGCCTGGGCCGTTCCGGCGAAGCTCCCCCGGATGCCGGCCGGCATGCCGATCTCCCTGGAGGCGGACTCGATCACCTTCACTCCGTCCCCGAGCGCCACGCCGGGTGCCAGATTGAAGGAGAGCGTAATGGAGGGGAACTGCCCTTGGTGGTTTACGGCGAGCGCGGAGGCCGTAGGTTCGAAGTGGGTGAAGGCGGAAAGCGGCACCATGGCGCCGCCGCTGCCGGGGACGTAGATGTCCCGCAAGGTCTCGGGGTTCTGCCAGAAGGCCGGATCGACCTCCATGACGACATGGTACTGATTCAAAAGCGTGTAGCTGATCGCAACCTGGCGCTGGCCGAAAGCGTCGTACAGGATGTTGTCGATCATGCTGGTCGTGATGCCGAGCCGGGAAGCGGTCGAGCGGTCGATTACCAGCGTCGCTTCGCGACCCTTGTCCTGCAGGTCGCTGTTGAGGTCGACCAACTGCGGCGTGGTGCGCAGTCTCCGTAGCAGCTTCTGCGACGCGGCGTTCAGCTCGGCGAGGTTGTCCCCCTGTAGGGTGTACTGGTACAGGGCGTTACTCATCCTGCCGCCGACCCTCAGGTCCTGCACCGGTTGCAGAAAGGTGGGGGCGCCGGGAACGGCGGATATCTTCCCGCGCAGACGCTTGATGATGTCGTTGGCACTCGCCTTGCGCGTCTCAAAGGGCTTCAGGGAGATGAACATTCGGGCCGTGTTGGTGGGACCTCCGCCGCCGGTGAACCCGATCACGTACTCGACATCAGGGTCCTTCTTGATAATAGCGACCATTTTGGAAAGTTTGTCGCTCATCGACTGGTAGGAGGTGTCCTGGGCCGCCTGGATGTTCCCCATGATCCGGCCGGTATCCTGTTCGGGGAAGAATCCCATCGGCAGATGCCCAAAGAGATAGATGTTGAGCCCCACCGTCAGGATCATAATCGCCAGCGTGAACAGGGAGTGCTCCAGCGCCCAGCGCAACGTCGTCTCGTATTGGGCGTGCAGCCAGTCAAAGGACCGCTCGCTGAGGCGAAACAGGAAGCCGTGCTCCCTCGGGACCTCGGCCTTCAGGAGGGTAGCGCACATCATCGGTGTGAGCGTGAGCGAGACCACCAGCGAGACCAGGATTGCCGCGGAGAGGGTGACGGCGAACTCGCGAAAGAGCCGCCCCACCATCCCTTCCATGAGCAGTATCGGGATGAAGACCGCAATGAGCGATATGCTCATCGAGACCACCGTGAAGACGATCTCCTTGCTCCCCTTGAACGCAGCCTCCAGGGGGGAGAGTCCCATCTCGCGGTAGCGGGTGATGTTCTCCAATACCACGATGGCGTCGTCCACGACGAACCCCGTTGCGATCGTGAGTGCCATCAGGGACAGGTTGTCCAGGGAATAGCCACACAGATACATAACGGCGAAGGTGCCGATGATGGAGACCGCCACGGCAACCGCCGGTATAACGGTGGCGCGCACGTTGCGCAAGAACCAGAACACCACCAGAATGACCAGCATCCCCGAGACCATGAGGGAAATTTCCACGTCGTGCAGAGAACCGCGGATCGGCGGGGTGCGGTCCAAAACCACCGAGAGATCAATGGCGCCGGGAAGCGCCGCCTGCAACTGCGGCAAAAGGGCGCGTACGGAGTCCACCGTCTCGATGATGTTCGCGCCCGGCTGCCGGAACAGGATGACCAGCACGGACGGTTTCGAGTTCACCAGCCCGGTGGCACGGATGTCCTCCACCGAGTCCTGCACGCTGGCGACGTCGGGGAGCCGGATCGCGGCGCCGGATTGGTAGCTAACCACGAGCGGCAGGTATTCCTTGGCTGTCCTGAGCTGGTCGTTGCTCCTCACCTCCCAGCTCTTGTCCCCCATGACCAGGTTCCCCTTGGGGCGGTTCACGTTGGTGTTCGAGATGGCGCCGCGCACCGTTTCCAGGCTTACGCCGTAGCGGGAGAGCGCCAGCGGGTTCAGTTCTACCCGAACCGCCGGAAGCGAGGAGCCGCCGACGACAACCTGGCCAACCCCTTTAACCTGAGAAAGCTTCTGGTTCAGGATGGAGGAGGCGGCGTCATAGAGCTGCGGCTTGGTCATCGTGTCGGAGGTGAGCGCGATGATCATGATCGGGGCGTCCGAGGGGTTCACCTTGCGGTAGGTCGGGTTGCTGGTCAAGTTCGCCGGGAGGTAGCCGCGGGCCGCGTTGATGGCACCCTGGACGTCGCGGGCCGCGCCGTTGATGTCACGATTCAGGTCGAACTGAAGCGTTATACTTGTGGAGCCGCGATTGCTGGTCGAGGTCATCTCGGTCAAACCGGCGATGCGGCCGAACTGGCGCTCCAGAGGGGCCGCCACCGAGGTGGACATGGTTTCCGGGTCCGCACCAGGCAGCGACGCGCTGACCGAGATAGTCGGGAAGTCCACCTGGGGCAGAGGCGACACCGGGAGCATGCGAAAGGCGATGATTCCGGCGAGCACCAGTCCGATGGTCAGCAGCGTGGTGGCGACCGGCCGCTTTATGAAGATGGCTGAGAGGTTCATGGCGCGCTCTTGTCGCTACCGCGCACCCGGCGCGCCAAGCGGTCGAAGGCTAAGTAGATGACCGGCGTCGTGTAGAGGGTGAGGATCTGGCTGATGACCAGGCCACCGACGATCGCGATCCCCAGGGGGCGGCGTAACTCGCTTCCCACGCCGTGCCCGAGCGCCAGCGGCAAAGCGCCTAGAAGTGCTGCGAAGGTGGTCATCATGATGGGACGGAATCGGAGCAGGCAGGCCTGGTAGATCGCCTCCTCCGGGCTCTTCCCCTCCTTCCTCTCGGCCTCCATGGCGAAGTCGACCATCATGATGCCGTTTTTCTTGACGATCCCGATCAGCAGGATGATGCCGATGACGGCAATCACGGAGAGCTCGGTGCGGCAGACCATGAGCGAAAAGACCGCGCCGGCGCCGGCGGAGGGGAGAGTGGAAAGGATGGTGATCGGATGGATGAAGCTCTCGTACAGTACGCCGAGCACGATGTAGACCGTGATGAGCGCCGCCAGGATCAGGAGCGGCTCGTTGGTGAGCGACTCCTTGAAGGCCTGCGCCGTCCCCTGGAAGTTGCCGCGGAGGCTGACGGGGAGCCCCATTTTGGCGGTGGCAGCCTCAATTGCCGCGACCGCACCGCCTAGCGACACGCCGGGAGCAAGGTTGAATGAGGTTGTCACCGCGGGGAACTGCCCCTGACGGTTTATCACCAACGGAGTGGTGCCTTCGGAGGCGCTGGTGACGGCGGAGAGCGGCACTTGGCCGCCAGCTGCACTTGGGAGGTAGATGGAAGCCAGGCCCCCGGGGCCTTTCTTGTACTCATCGGCCACTGACAGGATCACGCGGTACTGGTTCAGCTCTGTGAATATGGTGGAGATCTGGCGCTGGCCGAAGGAGTCGTACAGGGTGTCGTCGATCAGCTGCGTCGAGATGCCGAGCCGTGACGCGGTGGCGCGGTCGATGTCGAGCGCCATCATGAGACCGAGATCCTGCTGGTCGGAACTTACGTCGCGCAGTTCGGGGCGCGCCGTAAGGGCTTTGATCACCTTGGGCGCCCAGAGCTTCAGCTCGTCGGTGTTGGGGTCCTCCAGGGTGTACTGGAACTGGGTGCGGCTCACCTTGGCGTCGACGGTCAGATCCTGCACCGGTTGCATGAAGAGCTGGATACCGGCCACCTTGGCGATTTCCGGTTGCAGCCGGCGGATCACCTCGCTGGCGGAGAGGTCCCGGTCGGCCAGCGGCTTCAGGTTGATCAGGATCCGTCCGCTGTTCAGAGTCGTGTTGGTCCCGTCCACCCCTATGAACGATGAGAGGCTCTCGACGGCCGGATCCTTCAGGATTACCCGGGCCAGCGCCTGCTGCCGCTCTGCCATGGTGGGGAAGGATATCGACTGGGAGGCCTCGGAGATCCCCTGGATGGCGCCGGTGTCCTGAACAGGGAAGAACCCCTTGGGGATCATGACATAGAGGAGCACCGTTACTACCAGTGTGGCGACGGCAACCAGGAGGGTCTTTCCCTGGTGTTTGAGAACGAAGGTGAGCGACCTGCCGTAGCGCCCGATAACGGCTTCGAAGAAGGCGCCAGAGGCGTGGTAGAAGCGCCCCTGCTTCTCCTCGGGAACATGCTTCAAGAGCCGCGCACACATCATGGGGGTAAGGGTCAGCGACACCACCGCGGAGATCAGTATGGTGACGCCGAGCGTGATGGCGAACTCGCGGAACAGTCGCCCCACCACGTCCCCCATGAAAAGGAGCGGAATGAGGACGGCGATCAGCGAAACGGTGAGTGAAAGGATGGTGAAGCCGATCTGCTCGGCACCCTTGAGGGCCGCCTGCAACGGTGTCTCTCCCTCTTCCACGTAACGGGAGATGTTCTCTATCATGACGATGGCGTCGTCCACCACGAAGCCGGTGGAGATGGTGAGCGCCATGAGCGAGAGGTTGTTGAGGGAGAAGCCCAAGAGGTACATGACTCCGAAGGAGCCGACCAGGGAAAGCGGCACAGCGACGCTCGGGATGGCAGTGGCGGCGAGGTTCCTCAGAAAGAGGAAGATCACCAGCACCACCAGACCGACGGCGAGCATCATCTCGAACTGCACGTCCTTGACCGACTCCCGGATGGTCGTAGTCCGGTCGGTCAGCACCTCCACCTCGATGCCCGCGGGAAGCGCGCTTTTTAACTGAGGGAGCAGTTTCTTGATCCGGTCCACCACCTCGATGACGTTGGCGCCGGGCTGACGCTGGATGTTGACCACCACGGCGGGGCTCTCGTTCATCCATGCTGCCTGGTTCACATCTTCGGCGTCATCGATCACCTCAGCCACATCAGTGAGCTTTACCGGCGCTCCGTTTCGATAGGCGATGACCAGCGGCCGGAAATCCTTGCTGGAGTAAAGCTGATCGTTGGCACCGATGATGTAAGCTTGGCGCGCACCATCAAAGCCACCCTTGGCCTGGTTTGCATTGGCAGCAGCGATGGCACTGCGCAGGTTTTCCATGGTCAGGCCGTAGGAGGCCAGCGCAGTGGGATTCGCGTGAATGCGTACCGCAGGGCGTTTGCCGCCGCTGATCGAGACCAGACCGACCCCGGGAAGCTGGGAAATTTTCTGGGCCAGGCGCGTGTCCGCCATGTCCTCGATCTGCGGTAACGGCAGGGAGTCTGAGGTGAGTGCCAGCGTGAGAATCGGAGTATCGGCCGGATTCACCTTGCTGTAGACCGGCGGGTTGGGGAGATCCGTGGGAAGGAAGGTGAACCCCGCATTGATGGCCGCCTGCACCTCCTGCTCCGCCACGTCCAGGGAGAGGTCGAGGCTGAACTGCATGGTGATGACCGAAGAGCCGTTGGAGCTTGTCGAGGTCATTTGCGTCAGTCCCGGCATCTGGCCGAACTGGCGTTCCAGGGGTGCGGTCACGGCGGTCGCCATGACATCCGGAGAGGCACCCGGATAGAAGGTGCGCACCTGTATGATGGGGTAATCGACTTGGGGCAGTGCAGCTACCGGGAGGAACCGGTACCCGATGGCGCCTGCCAGAAGGATTGCCACCATCAATAGCGTGGTAGCTACTGGTCTGATTATGAAGGGACGAGAGATGTTCATTTGCCAGGCCTCGCTGCAGGGGGCGATTCGGTCTTATGCTTTGAATCGCCACCAGCCCCTTGAGAAGCGCCGCCTTTTCCTCCCCTCACCTTGCTACCGGCAGGCCCCTTGTTGTGGTCCTTCAGGTCGACCCGGCTTCCTTCCCTGAGTCGCTCTGCGCCGTCCACGACGACTACCTCCCCCTCCTGGAGACCCGTGGCGATCGAAGTGTCGTCACCCTGAACCACGCCGACCGCCACCGGTCGCACGGAGACCGTGCGGTCCGCCAGCACCAGGTAGACGAAGGTTCCCTGCGGGCCGCGCTGGATTGCCGATGAGGGGATCAGCACCGCCTGGCGCTTGATTTCCAGGAGTAACCTCGCGTTCACAAACTGGTTCGGGAAAAGCTCGTTGTTCGGGTTGGGGAAGAGTGCTTTCAGCTTGACCGTACCGGTGTTCGGATCTATCTGGTTGTCGACGGTAAGCAGCGTCCCGGTGGCAAGTTTTTGTTTCTGCTCACGGTCATATGCTTCAACGGCAAGCGTGGCCCCGCTTTTTATCTTGGCGAGCACTGATGGCAGACTGTCCTCAGGAATGGGAAAAATGACTGCAGCCGGCTGCAGCTGGGTGATCAGCACAAGCCCTGTCGTATCGGTCGCGTGGATGATGTTCCCCGGATCCACCTGGCGCAGTCCCACGCGCCCACCCACCGGAGCGGTGATCCGGCAATAGATGAGCTGCAGCCGGGCAGAATCTATCTGGCCCTGGTCGATCTTGATCGCAGCTTCGTACTGGTGTACCAGTGAGTCCTGGGTGTCCAACTGCTGTTTCGGGACGGAGTCCTGGGCCCAGAGCTGCCGGTAGCGCTCCAAATCGATCCGGGCGTTGCGCAACAGTTCGGTGTCCCGGGCCATCTGTCCCTCGGCCTGGGTCAACAGCACCTGGGACGGACGCGGGTCGATGACCGCGAGGAGGTCGCCGCGGTTCACGATCTGGCCCTCGCGAAAGCGAACCTCCATGAGCTGGCCGTCGACCCGGGACTTCACCGTCACCGTGTTGAGCGGGGTAACCGAGCCGAGCCCGTTCAGGTAGACCCCGACATCCCCCTTGCGCGCCGGCATGGCCAAAACCGGTGAGGGAGGCGCGGCAGGCTTCGCCACGGCTTTGGTTGCCGGCGCGCCGGACCGCCTGAAAGCGTACCAGCCGACGCAGCCAAGGCCGGCCGCCAGGAGCAGGAGCCACCAGAGGCGCACCCGCCTGACAGGGGGCACTTGCGAAATGTTGGCATTCACGTTATTTTCATCTGGGGCAGTTGTCATGGGAACCCACCTTTATCGATTTATGTCGGCGATCAGCCGCGCCACCGCCCCCGAGGTCTGCTGGGGGCAAGGAAGTGGGTGATTTGGTAGCAGAGGCCACCGCCCACCCATTAGGTAAACCAAATTACCACAACATCAGCATTCACATTACTCAATTACTTTGCATAACTTTAGTTGTAAGATACCAAGTGAAATTGTGGTAAACATGGAGAGACTAAGGAAAAACTGTGAAGATGCTGTGCACCGTATGTTGGTGCCAGTTATTTCTGATATGCTGTGAATACCACATGAGAGAATTCTTTCGCTTGGGTCATCATTTAGGTAATCCCTGAGGAGCTGACAGTTAAAAGGATTCCCATAACATCCCAATTTCAAGTGGCATAGGAGTTTTTATGAGAACGTCATCTCTGCTGATTCTGGTTACGGTCTTCTCCCTGCTGGCTACGCGCATGCCGGCCCTGGCAGAGAACACCGTCACAGCACCCTCGGAACAGGAATCCCAGGAAAAGAACGAGTGCCTGCTGGCAGGAAAGCACTGCGGCTACTCCGTGGTTTCCATACAGGACAAAATCGATCTCCTCAACGAGGAAATCGCCAAAGGAAGAGCCGTCTATTCGCTTAAAGAGCTGAAAAAACTCCAGCAGAAGCTCGATGACGTGGAAAAGTCACTGGATTTACTTCTGGACGACAATTAAAGCGCATTTAAGGTCCGACTCCATGTTCCGTATGACAAAACTCTCCATCCGATCCCTTCTGCAGCTTATCACCCTCGTGGTAATCCTGCCTACAGCTGGTATCGTTCTCTACTCCGGCATAAAATTGCGGGACACGATGCTCAATGCCGCCCGAGCGGACACTCTGAAGCTTGCCGACAGGATCGTGACCGAGCAGCAGAATCTAGTTGTCGGAGCCGAACAGCTGATGACTGCCTTGGCCCAGATCCCTGACGTAAAACGGCATGACACCGCCAGGGTGGAACCTATCCTGAGAGAACTGCGCAAGTTGAATCCGATGTATTCGAACATCTTCATCGCTGACATGAAGGGTACCGTCTGGGCCTCGGCGGTACCGGTTCCTCCTCCCTTTGTCGTTGCCGATCGACGCTACTTCAGAAATGCCCTGGCAAGCGGAAAGCTCTCATCCGGAGAATACGTGGTCAGTCGTGCCACCGCCAGGCCCGCCTTCAACCTAGCCTACCCCTTAAGGAATGACCACGGCAGAACAATTGGGGTTCTCAGCGTTGGATTTGCCATAGACAGGTACCGACAACTCCTGGAACAGATGCGTTTGCCTGCCGGCACAAACTTCGCGATCATCGACCATCAGGGGACTCTGTTGTTCCGTGCTATAAACTCGGAGCAGCTTGCGGGGAAACCTTACCCGGGCGACGAGTTTCAGAAGATCAGGTCCGGACCGGATGCAGGTACCACAACAAGAAAAGGTCTCACAGGGGACAAACGGATCATCTCTTATCGTAAGTTGAGTCTTGCGGGAGAACAGTCCCCGTATTTGTACGTCACAGCTGGGATACCTGTGGAGGTGGCTACTCGAGAGGCAAATCGGTCGATCATGTACAGCTCGGTATTTTTAGCACTGCTTCTACTGCTAACGTGGTCCATTGCGGCGCTAATCGGTAAGCGGTCCATCGTTGATCGTTTTAAGCTGTTGGAAAATGCTTCGCAGCGCTTGGCCGCAGGAGATCTTCAAGTCAGGGTTTCCGATGTGGTTGATGGAGGGGAGTTAGGGCGACTGGGGCAAACGTTCGATGTAATGGCAGCGGAACTTGCCCGGCGGGAAGAGGAGCGTTTGAAAGTAGAGGGAGATCGCGACCGCCTCATATCAATTATGGAGACAACCACCGACGTGGTGAGTTTGGCAAGCCCCGAGGGGAAGCTCCTCTACCTGAACCATGCGGGGCGCAGATTGACCGGCATCGGGGATGGGCCTATTTCTGACATACCTATACAGCAGGTGCACCCGCAGTGGGCGGCAGAGCTGATCATGAAGGAGGGAATCCCCTCCGCGATGCGAACAGGGGTATGGGAAGGTGAAACAGCCCTTCTCGATGGCAACTGCCAAGAAGTTCCGGTTTCCCAGCTTCTCCTCGCCCACCGTGATGGCCTGGGGGAACTGAGCCATCTCTCCACCATCATGCGCGACATCAGGGACCATAAAGCAGCCGAGGCCGAGCATGCCCTCCTCACTGAACAGCTCATTCAATCACAGAAGATGGAGTCTATTGGACAACTGGCGGGAGGAGTTGCCCATGACTTCAACAACCTGCTGACTCCGATATTCGGCTATGCAGAAATGTTGAAGCGTGATTTTCCTGACAATGCTGCGGCTCTTACCAAATTGGACAACCTTCTTAAGGCTGCAGAAAAAGCGAAGGAACTTGTCCGGCAGCTTTTGAGCTTCAGTCGCAAGCAGGTGCTGGAGATGAAGATCATCGATCTGGACCAGGTTATCACCAAGTTTCAAAGTATCCTGCGACACACCATCCGGGAGAGTATCGACATTCGCCTGAATCTGGCCCCAGGACGCTACAGCATCCGTGGGGACAGGAACCAGATTGAACAAGTCATCATGAATTTGGCGGTAAACGCCCAGGATGCCATTAGCGGGTGTGGCCTTATAACTATCGAAACTGCGCCCGTGTTGCTCGACGACGAGTATACACGACAGCATTCCGGTGTCAGCCCAGGGCACTACCTAATGATGGCTGTAAGCGACGACGGCTGCGGCATGGACCAGGAGACCCGGCAACGGATATTCGAGCCGTTCTTCACGACCAAGGGTATCGGGAAGGGGACCGGGCTGGGACTTGCCACGGTCTACGGTATTGTCCAACAACATGCGGGGAACATCTGGGTCTATAGCGAGCCGGACCGCGGGACGACCTTCAAGTGTTACTTCCCTATCGTGGACGAGATACCAATGAGCGAGCAGTCTGCCGAGTACGAGCAGGTGACACTTATCGGGGACCGTCGCACCATCCTGCTGGTGGAGGACAACGCGATGGTGAGGAGCCTTGTCGACGAATTGCTGACTCGACAGGGTTTCGAGGTATTGGTAGCGGAAGATCCGAAAAAAGCGCTGGAAATGAGCGAGGGGCGCTTGCTGGACCTGTTAGTGACGGATGTAATCATGCCTTACATGACTGGCCCCGAACTGTACGGTCGTCTTCAGGACCGTTATCCAGGACTAAAGGTGCTTTACATGTCTGGATATACCAGAAGTGGCATCGCCCAGCAATCGGCGCTGGAGGAAGGCATTCACTATCTGCAAAAGCCGTTTGCCACCAACGAATTCGTCAGTATAGTCGAGTTATTACTCAAGTCGCAGCTGGACACGACAAGGATTTAAGGGAAATGTGTGATTCATATCGGGGCAACCTCCACACGGTTACGACCCTTTTCTTTGGCGCGGTACAGTGCTTCGTCAGCAGCCTTCACCAGGGAACCCGCATCCTTCCTCTTGTTACAGTTGCTCACAGCCACACCGAAGCTGAGGGTTACCGGTATCATGCCTTCCGGCGTGTTAACTCTGTCACCGCTGACGCTCACCCGTAGTCTTTCCGCAAAAGATGCGGCAAACTCCTGGCAGCAATCGCTGAGAATCACCAGGAATTCCTCTCCGCCATAGCGCCCGACGAAATCATACGACCGCATCATGGCATGCATCTTAGCGGCTGTTGCATGCAGCACCACATCACCCGCCAGATGACCGTAGGCATCATTGACCTTTTTGAAGAAATCGATGTCGGCCATGATCACACCGATGCATCTATCTTCCCGCTCGGCCCTGGCCAGTTCCTTGTCGAGGATGTGGAGTATCTCCCCATGGTTCCAGAGGCCAGTGAGCGAGTCGTGAGAGGCCTTGGTCCGGAAGGTATCCCGGGACGCAGTCAGTTCGCTTTGCAATTCGACGATGCGCCTGCCCGCCCTCAGGCGCAACCGTAGCTCGTGGTGCTTGAAAGGCTTGGTTATGTAGTCGTCGGCCCCGGCCTCCATGCCGATAACGAGATCTTCGTCACGCTGCTGGGACGTCAAAAGAATCAGGTACACATAGGGTTCGGCCCTCATTTCCCTAACCTCCCGACATACTTCCACTCCATCCTTGCCCGGCATCATCCAGTCGAGTATGGCGATTCTCGGTGAGTCTTCGGATTGTAGAATCTGCAACGCCGCATCGCCATTCTCAGCGACGACAACATCGTATCCCCACATTTTCAGCTTGTCTTCCAGCAACCGCCGGAAACTCGGGTCATCTTCGGCTATCAGTATCCTCATGGCTTATTCCTCTTTTTTCATCCGGCTGGAGATATTGTGCCATCAGCCGAATCGGTACATGCGGTTCCCGTTTTCATAGAGCTCCACCGGCCCGTCCTCTGAAACCTTGATGACCTTTCCGAACCCGGAGGCCGCAGTTGCCGCGGTTGTGCGACCTCCCCCTGTCACCAGTCCGGCAGTCGTGCAGGTGTTGATAATTATTCCTGCATCAACAAGAACACCGTCTTTGTTGAACAAGGTCATTCCATCCGTAGACAGGATGCTGATCAGCTCTCCCGACTGCTTGAGGTCTGTAATAGTTTTATTCTTAAAAGAGCCGAGGATCAAGCGGCTGAGATGGTCCTTGCCGCTGGCCGTCCCTTTCTGCAAGTTTCCTGAGGACAGGACGCTCTCTTCGGCTATAAGAACAATCGCCCCGAGCCTCAGTTTTGACAGGGAGTAAATGGTAGCTATGAGCGATTCTGTTTCTTTTACGTCCAGGTAACCCGAAAGGAAATGCCGGTAAATCCCAGGATCGAAAAGACTCCAGTGCCCTTTGCGCCAGGCGAAGATGATATCCGGGCAGGTCAATATTTCCAATTCAGATGCCGGCGTGACGCTCGCGGCGAACGCCCCCGGCCCGGCCTTTTTGAGAAGGGACATGGTGTCGCGCATGCTGAGGCGCTCAATGGCATCCCGGCTCCCGTAGTTCATGAATTTTATCATTCCGGTAGCCTGCAGCCTGATATTGCAGGCGTAATACGTCCCGAGGCCATTTACGAGTCGATAGGCCGACGGACTCTGAAAAAAATCGGGAGAGATACAGATACCCGGATTGAAATCAAGCATCAGGCAATCCGATATGCTGCATGCCACGTTGAACTCTTCGATGTTTTTGCGGTACACGATGAATCCAGTCGTAGCCTGTTTCCCTTCATACTTCTGGAAGGAAAGGTCCTTAAGTATTTGAAGCAATTTTTGTATCGACCAAAAGGCGAGGCGCCGATCCGACCTCAAATAGCTAGAGATGGAAACATCAAGAAGTGATGGCAACATGACTGCTCTGAAATCGCTTACTCCACTACCCTTAGTGATAGTTGGAAAAAAGGTTTGAAAAGCTCCCGCCACTTCACCCGCTAGCGCAATTTCGATAGCGCTGAATACCAAACCGGTTCTTTGCAGAACCATGTCATAGGTGACCAACCCTCTCGTTATCTTCCGGACCAGGATATTGCCGCATTGTCCATATCCACCCGGCGTAGCACTCTCCCTGACAATGGAAAAGTACGCCCCGCCAAAAAAGTCCTGTACTATCTTTCTGATTGAATCAAAATCCCTGATCGACATCGAATCAACTCCCAAAGAAGTTCTATTTGTGGTGACGGAATTGGAGCTGCCCAATCTAATTAATCACAACTCAGCGTGAAATGGAATACCGCTCCCTGACCCGGGTCACCGTCCGCCCATATCTTCCCGCCTTGGCGTCTTACGATCCGCTCCACCGTGGCCAGACCGATGCCGAAGCCTCTGCATTCTTCGGCGCCGGGCAAGCGCTGGAACGGCATGAATAGTTTTTCAGCGTTCGCCTTGTCAAAGCCGGCACCGTTGTCCCGAACGAAATAAACCTGTTGTCCGTCCATTATCATGGCTCCAAATTCTATGACCGCCTCTTTCCGCGTGCCGGTGTACTTCCATGCGTTGCCTAGCAGGTTTTCCAGGACCACCCTCAGCAGGTTGGCATCAGTATTAGCCGCAATGCCGTCGGCAATCCGAAAATCAACTTTCCTCCTAGGCTCGGCCAGCCTGAGCGTCGCCGCCACCTCCTGCGCCAGAGCGCTGAGATCCACCAATTCCCGGCGAGGCTCGAGGTAGCTCATCCGTGAGAAATTTAGCAGCGCGTCGATGAGCCGGTTCATGCGCAAGGTACCATTGTAAGCTTCCTGTAGGTAACGGTTGCCTTGCTCGTCGAACTGGCCGCCATACAATTCCTGGATCGCCTGACAATAGCTATTGACCACGGCCAAAGGTTTGCGCAGGTCGTGGGCTACCGTGAAATTGAAGGCTTCAAGTTCCAGGTTGGCAGCTTCCAGCTCTTTGGACCTTTGGCTGGCAAGCTCCATCTCGGCCCTCACGGTGCATACCAAATATCCGACCAGAAGCAGATAGCCTGCTTCCATAAGAGCGTTCCAGGACCGTATACTCAGAAACGGCACCTCTTTCGGAGCGAGGAGCATGTTGACGATGAAAAGTTCGAAGCTGCAAAGCATCGACATCCAAAAGCCGGCCTTTTTGCCGATGAACCATGAGGCGAAGGCGATCGGAACAAAATAGAACATCATAAGAGAAAAATCTCCGGTGATGTAATCCGCCGTTCCCAGAATCAGGCTTGCCAGCAGGCAGCTGCCCACCTTTACTCGATCAGGCAGCTTCTCAAGCAGTTCCAGTGTTTTATTCATGGTCAGCCCCAGTATTGACGCTACACGGGTTCGCACTCGGTTAAAACAAAATCAGTGAGCCGGCGAAAGTTGCACCTTTCGGCGTAGGTGCCGAATCTTCCCCTGTAGTAGCATCTGCCGCAAATATGGAATAAATATGCAGTAAATATGGATTTATTCATTTCAAGAAGAGCCTCCGCCCAATTTTTTGGATTTCTGCCAAAAGTAAGAGAAGATCCTGAATGCTACCACAAAGGCAGCAGGTCGCTTGCGCCGGATTCTGACAAATGGTGAGAGTTTTTTACTTTGCAATCTTTCGAAATAACGGTATTGTCCATGATGAACGCTGCAATTTAAGGGACCTTGAGGGTAATTATGAATAACCTGATCCTGATTGTTGAAGACGAACCCAAATTGGCGACACTCCTTGGCAACTATCTTAGCCAGGCAGGATATGAGCAGCAATGGGTTGATAACGGACTTGCTGTCCTGCCACTGATCCGAGAAAACCCACCAGCCCTTGTTCTACTCGACTTGATGCTTCCCGGACGGGACGGCATGGATATCTGCAATGATATCCGGACGTTTTCAAAGGTACCCATCATTATGGTCACTGCCCGAGTTGAGGAGGTCGATCGTCTTCTCGGCCTGGAACTTGGGGCCGATGATTATATTTGCAAACCATTCAGTCCCAGGGAGGTCGTCACCCGCGTCAAGACTGTGCTGCGGAGAACCGGCAGTCAGCGACCGCAGGATGTAAACCACTTTCTTCATTTGGACGAGAGCCGTTATTCGGCAACCCTTAGTGGCCAGGAGTTGGATCTTACCGTGGTCGAGTTCAAGCTGCTTAGCTTTCTTTCTGCCAGCCCCGGTCGCATATATGGCCGGGAGCAACTCATAAATCACATCTACCCCGATCATCGTTTTGTAGGTGACCGGACGGTCGACAGCCACATCAAGAATCTGCGTAAAAAGATTTCAATCGTGATGCCCGAGGCGGAAATCATTCATTCTCTTTATGGCGTTGGATACAAATTTGAGGTGCCGTATTAATGGCCGCAAGGGTGTGAAAAATGCGAAACAGCACATTCAGCCTCGACAATTTTAGTGCAAAAAACAGATTTTCCCACCCAACAACCTTTGAAAAATACACTGGTGCCGTGCGAGTCGTCAGCTTGACGGTTCTTCTTTTGATCGGATGGATTGACTATATTACCGGTTACGAATTCGGTTTCTTCATATTCTACTTTATACCGGTAGCTATCTCCGCGTGGTATTGTGGTGCAAAAGACGGCTTTTGCATCGCTATTGCCGCCGCAATCTGCTGGTATCTGTCAGATCTTTTCACGCATCATCCTTATTCAAGCGCATACTTCATCTACTGGGAAACGTTCATGCGGTTGCTTTCATTTCTGACTACATCTATGACACTTTCCAAAATACGTCGCTTGATCCTTAATCAAGAACGTATGATTATAGAGCTGATCGAAACTCGCAGTCAGCTAGCGAAATACACTTCCACCGATTGATCAATAAAATCATAACACACCTCGCTTTCCGGAGAACCCGAAGCTCAGCAGATCGGCTCTCACGTCCCCCGCGCTAGCCACCTGAAATAATGGGTTTTATCCTGTCGGATCGGCAAACGCCCCCCAACCATTCGATACGCCCAAACTTCATTTTTCTTACACATTACTTTCTCATTTGAGTGATATCTGTTGAATCATACGAAACTACCAGTGTTGGGTACGGAGTATTCCCGTAGCTACCTGACTGTTCGGCTAGTGCCACAAGGAGGTATGATTGCCATGAGATACAAACAGAACCTCGCCATAGTAAACATGCTGCTCATTTTAGGCGGCTGCGCTACCCTGCCAACGGGCCCAAGCGTAAACGTACTCCCAGCCCAAGGTAAGTCTTTTGATGCCTTCCAGGCAGAAGACGCAACCTGTAGGCAGTGGGCTGAAAAACAGATGGGGATGGCAACTCAGGATTCCTACGATAAAAGCGTAGGAACAGGCGCGGTTGCAGGCACGGCAATAGGAGCAGGACTGGGTGCCGCCTTAGGATCAGCCTCCGGCCACGCAGGAGCTGGTGCCGCTATTGGCGCTGCAACCGGTCTTCTATTCGGGACTGCGGCCGGCTCCGACTCGGGACGGGTGTCTGCCAGGGAATCTCAGCGCCGATATGATAATGCCTATGTCCAGTGCATGTATGCCGACGGGAATCAGGTCCCCGGATACCGTCCTCGGGTTGAAGCCGCACCTCCGCGGCCAGTAGTCGCCGCCCCGCCACCCCCGCCGCCTGCGATTATGGCCCAAACGGATGTACCCCCCCTCGACGCCCCTGCTCCCCCGCCCGAAATGGCGCCGGACCCGGGAATGTATCCGGCCCCGCAGGAAGTCTATTTCGAAACCGCTCCACAGTTCATCTATTCGCCTGCGCTCAACCTGTATGTTGCGGTCGGAGTTCCCTATGACCTGGTCTATACCGGAAGCGAGTACTTCTATTTTTACGGAGGCCGCTGGTATCGCGGACCATTTTACAACGGCCCTTGGGTATTAGCCGCCAGAAGATACTTCCCGCCCGTTTTGCTCAGGTTCGGGATTGCCAATATCCGGTATTATCGTGACGCAGAATTCAAACGATACCAGCATGATGGAGCGCATTATGCCGGACGGATGCACCGTCCCGAATTCCGCGGCAATGCGCGTAAGGTAGAGCACAATTAAAAGCATCAGTAAGCCCGGAGATAGGCCGGAACGCGGCAACAGCTCAGGCTGCCCGCGTTTATCAATCAACGTCCGACTTATAGCGAAGGGGAAGAAGGAAGATTTCCCTATGAAAACAGATTACAGGCGGTTTGATGATTTAGAGGATTCACGCGCATACATCCGTAATTTAGCTGATAGTTTTGAAAATCCAGAGCGAATGGCGCTGTTTTTGAAAGAATGCGATATTGCTCTGGCAGCCTTAGTTGATTGCATGCTTAAAGAAAGCAAGTACCAATCGTTACAGCTTAGCTATTATAAAAAAGGCATTTACGCTGAGGACAAAAGTGCAGCTGAGATATCTGATGCTTGGAATGAATATCTGAAGGCGTCCACAGCATTCCAGCAATCAAGGATAAAGCTCAAAAGTACAGTAAGCGAGGCAGATGTCCAATGCTAGGAAGTGTACGAAGAGGCGTAGTCAGTCTTGACACACTACTGTTGGGCGCTCCAAGGTGAGATATGCTGAGGTTCCTGCATTCAATATTCGGTGACTCGACCACAGCTAGCGTTTATCCAGAGTCACTCGTAAAGGCTGCCATCGAGCGAACGGTGGATGGAACCGACCCGTGGCTTCGCGCTGTTTCCGGTTACAAGCGGAGATTGAGGCCGGCGGTCGTACATGCCATTGATTACGTGGTAGCGCTGGTTGATGGCATGGCACAGCCAATAAGCATGGCACCCGACAGCTATCGCGACGCCCCCCTGCTGCGCACCCTTTTCATATCCAGCACAGAGGTCCGGGAGCTTATTGAGGGAGACCGAAACCTGGCGGACTTCCTGCGCGCGCAGACTGATGCCTTTCCTTGTGTCACCGCCCTTCTTGCTCTGGAGAAGCACCAGAAGATATTTATGGGCGCCGAACTGACTGGCGATATCGTTCTGCGCGACGTTCCCCAGATCGCGGTCAGTTTCGAGGCTAGTCGCCTGATTGACCCGTCGGCAAGCGAACGCCAGACCCGTCGCCAACTGAAACGGAGGGCTTACGACCATCTTTTGGGTCTTGCTCTTACATGCATCACCATGGTGAAGGGGGAGCGTAACGAACTCGAACGTCGCCGCTCGCTCCTTCAGTCAAAGCTCAATTTGTTGCAGCGCGGAGGCTGGGGATTCAACGCATCTCCTAGCAGTGAGAAGTTGGATATTTCCGGCCTGGAAGAGATGCTTGGCGGCATAGAGCAGCAACTGCTGGAACTTGGCGGTGATGACAACATGCTCAAGGTCTATCTGGAGGTCGTTATTGACGTGCTGAGCCGACCGGAAGAGCATATCTGGTACAAAAAGGAAACTCTCGTTCTCGACCGCATGGGAATCAAGCGGAGCGAGGTCACCAGTGAGGCCCCGGCAGTTACCCTCGAAACCATAGGAAACGACTTGGGGCGAAGTCTGGTTGTCGCGTTGGTGTCCATTTCCGGCGAGGTGATCCGGAGCAGCAGTGCACATAGCCGTCCCTGAACCAGGAGTGAATGGGCAACCCCCTATTTACGTAAAAGTCGTAGGTGGAGGAGATTGATTTATGAAGCGAACCCGTATCATTGCAGGTTACCTGCTGTTTGCCGTAGTCCTCGCGTGCGCCCAATCGGCTCAGGCCGCCCTAGGTGGCAGCGCAGACACCATTACCTCTGACAGGAAGGCACTCCAGGCGGTCTCTCGCGCCACGGCATCCTATCCAGGTTATACAGTACAAGAGGTGGTATCAGCCGCGACGACTGTGCGGGAGTACGTTTCACCTTCCGGCATCGTTTTCGGCGTCGCCTGGAACGGCAATACCTACCCGGACCTTACGCAACTGCTCGGCTCGTACGGAGACGAGTACTCGGCTGCCCAACAAAAAGCCGAACGTAGACGAGGACATAGGCGTCAACGCCTCGTCACCGACAACATTGTCGTTGAGACATGGGGCCACATGCGCAATCTTCGGGGACGAGCCTATGTGCCGGGCTTGGTACCGACGGGGGTAAATCTCAATGCGATTAAATAAACTCTTAATATTGTTGCTGTCGTTCCTCGCGATCTCCGGTTGCGGTGGTGGAAGTGGCAGCGGTAGCAGCGCCGTTGCCACGTCAAGGACACTGGTCTCCCTTGCCGTCACTCCGGCAAACCCAAGTCTAGCCCGAGGAACAGTACAGCAATTCAGCGCCACGGGAACCTACTCGGACGGCACGACCCTGGATCTTACCTCCTCGGTCAACTGGACCTCATCGAGCGGCAGCGTGGCGGCAATCGACGCCACCGGGCACGCTACCGCAGAAACGGCAGGGACAACCACCATCACGGCCACCTCCGGCACCATCTCGGGCAGCACAGCTCTTACCGTCACCTCGGCAACCCTGGTGTCGATCAGCGTCAGGCCGGCAACCTCCACCATCGCCCTAGGGACGGCTCAACAGTTCAGCGCCACGGGGATCTTCTCAGACAACACCACCCAGGACATATCTGCCTCGGTTACCTGGGGTTCGTCAGCCTCATCCGTCGCTACCATAAGTAACCTGGCCGGTAGCAACGGCAAGGCTACTTCCCTCGCCCCGGGCATCACCACCATCACGGCCGTGTCGGGCAGCATATCGGCCTCAGCGAGCCTGACGGTCACAGCGGCGACACTCTCCTCAGTCGCTGTCCTTCCTGCCAACCCGGGCACAGCCCTTGGTACGCCAATGCAGTTCAGCGCCACCGGAACGTTCTCGGACGGAACGACTCAGAACCTGACGGCTACGGGAACATGGAGTTCGTCGTCCCCCGCGGTGGCCACCATCAGTAATACTAGTGGCAGCAACGGCAAGGCCACCCCCGTTTCCGCCGGCACAACCACCATCACGCTGATGGTTTCGATTACCCAGCCCCTCCAGGGAAGCGTTTCGGGATCGACCATCCTGACGGTCACAGCCGGAAGTTCTGGCCAGGTAAACGTTATGCCCATTACGGTTAACGGGTCGCTTTGCTCCAGCGCGACCTCTGGCGGCTATTTCAACAAACCGTGTGTCAGCGTAACCGTTTGCACCCCGGGCACCTCAAACTGCCAGGTGATTAACGACATCCTTCTGGATACCGGTAGTTACGGTCTGCGAATTTTCAAACAAGCCCTCAGCAACGTTTCTCTGACCCAAGTGACGGCAGGTTCCGGGGCTTTAGCCGAATGTGTCCAGTATGCCGACGGCTCTTCGGACTGGGGTCCGGTACAGATAGCAACCGTTACCCTGGGAAGCGAGCCCGCGGTCCAAGTGCCGATTCAGGTCATCGACTCAACCTTCGGGACCCGCAGTAGGGGATGCCGGCAAGCAGACACCAGCGCCGCGAATGCCGGGTTCACCGGTGTCCTGGGAGTCGGGCTCTTCGCGCAAGACTGCGGAGACACCTGTACTTCAAGCTCGAATAATGGAAATTATTACAGCTGCATCGGATCGGTTTGCAGCGGGACGTCTGTCCCTCTCGCCAGCCAGGTAACGAACCCTGTTGCGCTGCTTCCCCAGGATAACAACGGAGTACTGGTGCAGTTACAGGGCGTACCCCTAGGCGGGACACCTTCGTTGAACGGCAGCCTCATATTGGGAATCGGCACCCGCACCAACAACGCTCCTGCCGGGGTGACGGCGTTTCCTGCCAATTCGGCTGCGGAATTCACCACCACCTTCAACGGCGTTTCCTCGGGGAGCAGTTTCATTGATAGCGGATCCAACGGTTTGTATTTCTCCGCACCTGCCAGCCTGCTTCCCGACTGCGGGGGGAGCAACACCGGTTACTTCTGCCCCACTGCGACGGTATCTCTCTCCGCCACGGACACCGGGGCTCTCGGCTCGCCAAGCGGCACAGTCCCCTTTTACATCGGGAATTTTAATAGCCTGATCACTACCAGCAACAATGTCTTCAGCGAGGTGGGCGGCAGTGAGGTCGGCGGGTTCGATTGGGGGCTCCCCTTCTTCTTCGGAAAGAACGTTTATCTCGGTTTTGACGGTACCAGCTCAGGTCTGGGCGCCGGCCCCTATTGGGCCTACTAGCCCGGAAGAACTGAAGGAGATAGTATGGTAAGCACCGCATTTCGCTGTATCACATGGCTGTTGAACACTCTCCTGCTCTGCTTGGCTTGCGCTCCATCGGTTCTGGCAGCGGATATAGTCCGCGCAACCCTTCAAAACGGGCTGCGGGTGGTGATTGTGCGCAATAACCTGGCGCCCGTGGCCGCAATCCAACTTAATTACCAGGTAGGCTCCGTCGAAGCCCCCCCTGGTTTTCCCGGCATGGCTCACGCCCAAGAGCACATGATGTTCAGAGGAAGTCCGGACCTGTCGGCGCAGCAGATCTCCACCATTATCGCGGCAACCGGTGGAGAGTTCAACGCCAACACTCAGCAGGTGGTAACTCAGTATGTAAGCACTGTCGCCACCGAGGACCTGGAGACGGCACTCCACTTGGAAGCCTCCCGCATGAAAGGGGTGCTGGACAGCCAGAAAGGGTGGGAGGCCGAGCGCGGAGCGATTGAACAGGAGGTCGACCAGGACCTCTCCAACCCTGAGTACCTGTTGAGCGCCAGCCTCCTGGGAAAGCTCTTCACCGGGTCCCCTTATGAGCATGATGCCCTTGGGACCCGGCCCTCATTCGATAAAACGACTGCGGCGATGTTACAAAAATTCCACCGGGACTGGTATGCGCCGAACAACGCCATCCTGGTCATTGTCGGTGCCGTGGAACCGGCACGCACCCTGGCCAGTGTACGACGGATATTCGGACCGCTACCGGCGCGTCCGATACCCTCGCGCCCCGAAGTCGCACTGCAGCCGCTCAAGCCTTCTTTTATCGAACTAGACTCGAATCTTTCCTATGGCCTCGCGGTAGTTGCCTATCGCCTCCCCGGTTTCGAAAGTGATGACTACGCTGCCGGCCAGGTGCTGGGGGATGTGCTTTCCAGCCAACGCGGCAATCTCTACGCCCTGGTGCCTGAAGGTAAGGCCCTCGCCACCGATTTCGAAGGGATCTCGCTGCCCAAGGGAGCGGCCGGCTATGTCATGGCCGCGTTTCCGCAAGGAGGTGACGGAAAGGCGCTCATCGGCACCCTTAAAGGGATCATCGCCGACTACCTGAAAAACGGCATCCCCCCCGAGCTGGTGGCTGCGGCAAAACAGCACGAGATTGCCGATGACGAATTCCATAAAAATTCCATATCCGGGCTGGCATCCAGTTGGTCTCAGGCTGTCGCAATTGAAGGCCGCAATTCCCCTAATGATGATATAGACGCCATTAGGCGAGTCACGGCCGAGGATGTCAACCGTGTGGCCCGCGCCTACCTATCAAACGACACGGCGATAACCGCACTTCTCACCCCTCTTGCGTCCGGAAAACCGGTTGAGGCGAAGGGGTTCAGCCGAAGCGCCGAGTCGTTTGGGTCGAAGAATATCAAACCGGCCAGGCTTCCTTCTTGGGCCGGGAACCTTACCAAGGCCCTGCCGAAGAGTGCCAAAGTAGAAAAGCCTTCTGTTTTTACCCTTGGCAACGGTTTGCGTGTCATCGTCCAGACCACAGGGATCAGTGATGCTGTCGGCATTTACGGAGAGGTCAAGAACAGTCCCTATCTGCAAACACTTCCCGGAAAGGATGGAGCAAGCGAGTTGCTCGACGGGCTCTTCTCCTACGGGACTACGACACTTGACCGTCTTGCCTTCCAGAAAGCGCTCGACGACATCTCAGCGGAGGAGTCGGCGGGAACCGGCTTTTCCCTCAACGTCCTGAAGGGGCAATTCGCCCGGGGGGTGGAACTGCTCGCCGACAACCTGCTCCACCCGGCCCTCCCGGAAGAAGCCTTCAAAATAGTTCAGGCCGAGACAGCCAGCTCACTTGCCGGGCAATTGCAAAGCCCCGGCTGGCTGGCAGGAAGGGCACTCGACAAGGGGCTTTATCCCAAGGGGGATCCGAAACTTCGTCACCCCACTCCAGAGAGCATCAATGCCCTCACTCTGGAGGACGTGAAGCAATATCACCATGATGTGTTTCGGCCCGACCTGACGACCATCGTCGTGATCGGTTCGATCACCCCGGCCGAGGCGAAAACGATTGTCGAGAAATATTTCGGTTCCTGGCGAACTGATGGTGCGCAGCCGGTTACCGACCTTCCGCCGGTGCCGCTCAACAAGGAAACGGTCGTGGCCGTGCCGGACAAAAGCAGGGTACAAAACGAGGTGACCCTTGCCGAAACCCTCGGTCTGACCAGGACACACCCCGATTACTATCCCCTGCAGGTCGGCCTTCATGTATTGTCGGGCGGTTTTTACGCGACGAGGCTTTACCATGACCTGCGGGAAACGGCCGGGTTGGTCTATAGCGTCGAGACATCCCTCCATGCGGGCAAAACCCGCACGGTGTTCGGAGTTTTCTACGGATGCGACCCGAAGAATGTCACCAAGGCACGCCTGGGGGTTCAGCGCAACCTCACCAGGATGATGAAGCAGTCGGTCTCAAACAGTGAGCTTCAACAAGCCAAGACCCTTCTGCTGCGTCAGATGCTTTTGGAGAGGTCCAGTACCGGAAACATCGCAGCTGAATATCTCCGTCTGACCCTGGCAGGGCTTTCCCTTGACGAGCCAGAGCGTGCAGCTTTGAGGTACCGCGCAATCACCGCCGACCAGGTCAGGAAGGCGTTCAAACGCTGGATGCGACCCGATGGCTTCGTGCAGGTAACCCGGGGGCCAACGTCACTTTGACGACTGGCACCGGCTAAACTGTTTCGGGGAGAACATGCCCAATGGATCCCCCTCCACATCGTGTTGGAGGGGGATCGTTGCTTCTGGTCAGGGTGTATTGTTGACTGATATGAGAAATTCCATGACGGCGAGGAGATTGAAAAGTCTTTTAAGCAGAATCCTTTTTTCCGTGTAGTCGGCAGTCGAGTCGAGCTTCCCCTTGAGTAGTTTGTAGTGTCCATAAACAAGATCGAACGGAATTATTCTTTTCAAAGTAGTATCCCTCCATGCAGTACGAACTAGCACGCGCCAGACACCCCTCTCGCTTCATTCGTTTTCCAATCGTCAAAGCCTCCTTTAACTAGAAATATCAGGCGAGTATGGAATAAATATGGAAGAAATAAGGACATTTTAACATGAGGCCGAATTTGCCTGGGACCGGGCGATAGCTTGCTGCAAGGTATTAGATTGCGGCCATGCTATGCAACTTCTCCTGATTGAATTCGATTTTGCTCTCAAACTCCTGGGCGCGAATCTAAACATCCTTATTCCCTACACATTTAATCCTCAATTTCCGGATATATATACGCTAGTTACTGCGCCCATAGGTTTGACAATCATTCTGGAGAGCATATGCGTAGAAAAATTGGAATGGCGATCCTGGCAGTCACGGTGCTGGCCCTGATAGGCTGCCTGGGATGGTGGTGGTTCGAGTCCCGAGGGAGTCAGAGCCCGGCATATCGGACGGCGCAGGTCAAGCGGGGCGATCTCCTGGCCTCTATCAGTGCCACGGGCACCATCGAGCCGACCATTGTCGTGGACGTCGGCGCACAGGTTAACGGCATTATTAAGACTTTTGGCAAGGATAAAAACGGCAAACCGGTCGATTACGGATCAATTGTGGACGAGAACACCGTGCTTGCAAAGATAGATGATTCGCTGTATGCCGCGGCTCTGGAAACGGCTAGGGCACAGTTGCGGCAGGCGGAGGCAAACAAGCTAAGCGCCGATGCCAACGTGCTCCAGATGAAGGCAAAGCAGCTTCAGGCACAACAGGACTGGGACCGGGCGAAGAAACTCGGTCCCTCCGATGCGTTGTCGCAAAGCGCTTACGACCAATATCGGGCAAATTTCGAGGTGGCTAAGGCAAACCTGGCGGCGGCCGAGGCTGCCGTGGAGCAAGCGAAGTCTTCCGTTGCCCAGAATAAGGCCTCCCTGAACACCGCCCAGATAAATCTCGGCTACTGCACCATCAAGGCGCCGGTCAAGGGAGTTATTATCGACCGGCAAGTGAACATCGGCCAGACTGTCGTTTCCAGTCTGAGCGCCGCGAGCCTGTTCCTGCTGGCCAAGGATCTGAAGCGAATCATGATTTGGGTATCGGTCAACGAGGCCGACATAGGGAGCATCTACGCCGGTCAACCGGTAACCTTCACCGTCGATGCTTTTCCCAACCGGGCCTTTACCGGTCAGGTGGGAAAGGTCCGCCTCAACGCAACCATGACACAAAACGTAGTCACCTACACCGTCGAGGTAAATACCAATAACGACGATGGCAAACTCCTACCGTATCTAACGGCGAATGCGAAATTCATTACCGGTCGACGGGAAAACGTGCTGCTAGTCCCCAATGCCGCAATGCGCTGGTCGCCAAGACCGGACCAAGTCGCACCCGAAGCCCGTACAGAGCGCCATGGCGGCAAAAAGGGGACGCATCGGGAAGCCCGCAAGGAGGGGTCCGGCGCCGGCGACGAAGCGGTGCAGTCACGAGGAACCATCTGGGTCGAGGAGGGGAAATTTGTCAAACCGATTCGGGTGAAAACCGGGCTGACTGACGGCGCATTCACCGAGATCGAAGGCAAGGATGTAGCCGACGGCATGCGCGTGGTCACCGGAGAAGCCGCTCGCGAGACGGCAGCCGGCACGGGCGAGGTGCGCAGCCCGCTTATGCCCCAGCCTATGGGCCGGGGGCAACGCCAGGGCCAGGCCGGCACCGAGAATCCAGGCACAGAGCGCTCAGTAACGGAGCGCCCCGACAATCCCGGTGCAGAGCGCCAACGTTAGGGGAGAATTAGGGCCATGGATTTGATTGAGATGCGCGATATTTGTAAGACCTACTACCTAGGCGAGGTCGATGTACCGGTGCTCAAGGGGATTTCGCTGAATGTCGTCCGCGGCGAACTGGTAGCTCTTATGGGAACCAGCGGTTCCGGCAAAAGCACACTGATGAACCTCCTGGGCTGCCTAGACCACCCGACCTCGGGCGAGTACTGGCTGGACGGGCAGGAGATCTCCCGGCTCTCCGCCAAGGAGCAAGCCCGGTTGCGCAACCGGACCATCGGCTTCGTGTTCCAGAGCTTCAACCTGCTGCCACGCACCACGGCACTGGAAAACGTCCTCATGCCGCTCACCTACTCCAGGGAAAACCTGAGCGAGCAGCAAAAGAAACAGCGCGCCACCGAGTTACTGCACAAAGTCGGATTGTCGGACCGCATAGATCACCAGCAATCCCAACTCTCAGGCGGCGAGCAGCAGCGCGTGGCGATAGCCCGGGCCCTGGTCAACCATCCGCGCATCCTGCTGGCCGACGAGCCGACCGGCAACCTGGATTCCCGCACCTCAGAAGAAATTCTCCAGATGTTTCAAAAGCTAAATAGCGTCGATGGCATCACCATCATACTGGTGACTCACGACCCCGGTGTCGCAGATTGGGCCCAGCGGACCATCCGCATCAAGGATGGCCTCCTTGCGGACGGATCAGAACCCGCAAAAGCGGGCGGTGCTACATGAAGTCATTCGTCACCACCAAGACCGCTCTGGGTGCACTGCGACGCAACCTATTGCGCACCATGCTTACCACATTGGGCATCGTTATCGGTGTGGCAGCGGTTATCTCCATGATGGAGATCGGAAACGGCGCTACCATTGCCATCAAAAAGACTATGGCAAGCATTGGAGCCAATACCCTGGTGGTCGTGCCGGGAGCCATGAGTACCAGCGGCATCAACCAGGGGGCGGGCTCCTTCATGACGCTAACACCGCAGGATGCCGATGCAATCGTAAAGGAGTGCCCCGCCCTAAGAAGCGTGGCGCCCATCGTGCGCGCCCGCACCCAGGTGGTGTACGGTAATCGCAACTGGGTTCCCACCTATATCTACGGCACCACACCCTCGTTTCTGGAGGTACGTGAATGGACCGACCTTGAGGAAGGTGAACCCTTCACCGAACACGATGTACTTAACTCCGGCAAGGTCTGCCTCGTCGGCCAGACCATCGTACGGGAGTTGTTCGGTGGACGTTCGCCCATCGGCAAGGAGGTGCGCATCCGCAACGTGTCTTTCAAGATCGTCGGGGTTTTGAAAACAAAAGGCGCCAACATGATGGGCCAGGACCAGGACGACATCCTGCTTGCCCCTTGGACCACCATCAAATACCGGGTAGTGGCAACGTCATTAAGCGGTTCCAATCAAAGCGGAACAACCACCACTACCCCGGACCTGCCGGGAAGCGTCTACCCCAACACTCAGCAAAACCTGTATCCGGTTCCCTCAGCTACCGAGCAGGCCGACACACCGCAACCGATCAGATTCGCCAATGTGGACCAGATCCTCACCGCCGCACGCTCCAGCGACCAGGTCCTTGCCGCGATTCAAGAGATCACCATGCTGCTGCGCGAACGCCACCACCTCAAGCCCGCTGGCCCGAACGATTTCAATGTCCGGGACATGACCGAGATCACCAAGGCGATGAGTTCTACCACCGAGATGATCACGAAACTGCTTTTATGCGTGGCGATGATTTCCCTGGTGGTCGGCGGCGTCGGCATCATGAACATCATGCTGGTCTCGGTGACCGAAAGAACGCGGGAGATCGGCCTGCGCATGGCAGTAGGCGCGGAACCGGGCGACATCCTGCGGCAGTTCCTCACCGAGGCGGTGGTGCTCTGTCTCCTCGGGGGGACCGTCGGAATCATTCTGGGCCGCACCAGTTCGTACATCATTTCTTCAGTCCTGCACTGGCCAACCGCGGCTTCCGCTGGTGCGATCGTTGCCGCCGTGACGGTGTCGGCAACCGTCGGCGTCATCTTCGGCTTCTACCCGGCCTGGAAGGCGTCCCGGCTCAACCCAATAGCTGCGCTTCGATATGAGTGAGGCAGGAGACATGAAACCCAATGCACCAATACCTGCAAAAGTATCACTAGCGTTGCTCAGCCTGCTTCTGATGAGCCTGTGCGGATGCATGGTCGGCCCGAACTACATCGCGCCGCAGGCCACAACTCCCGCCAAATGGGCCAGCATCGAAAGAACAGACCGGAGCGAACAGTCCCGGGCCACCTCTGACGCGCCAGATCTGATTTCCTGGTGGCGGCAGTTCAGTGACCCCGTGCTTACCACGCTGGTCGAAGAAGCGGTGCATTCAAACTTCGACATAAAGATTGCCGAGGCGCGCCTGCGGCAGGCACGCGCTTCGCGGGGGGTGGCCTTTGGTGGACTGTTGCCATCGGTCGGTGCCTCCGGCGGCTACCAGCTCGTGCATAAAGCCGGGGTATCGGGCGATCAGAATCTTTTCCAGGCCGGTCTGGATGCAGTGTGGGAACTCGACCTATTCGGCGGTCAGCGCCGGAACCTCGAATCCGCAGACGCAGGAATCGTGGCCGCAAGTGAAGGGATACGCGCCGCACAGGTGAGTCTCGTCGCCGAGGTAGCACTCAACTACATCCAGCTCCGCGGTTCCCAGCAGGAAATAGACATTGCTCAGAAAAATCTGACATCCCAGCAGCGAACTGCAGCAATCACGCATAAGCAGTTTGATGTCGGCTTCGCAAATGGCCTCGATGTTGCCAATGCCGATGCCACCGTGGCGATGACAGAGGCGCAGATCCCAGTCTATGAAACTGCCGAGCGGCAGGCAATCTATGCCTTGAGCGTGTTGTTGGCCCGGCCACCCGCCGATTTACTGCAGCAGCTATCGTCCAGGGCAAGCCTGCCGAATGTTCCGACGCAAGTCCCCGTCGGATTGCCGTCGGACTTGCTGCGCCGCCGTCCGGACATCAAGGTATCCGAGGCCCAACTGCATGCCGCTACGGCCCAGATCGGCGTCGCCGTCGCAGACTTCTTTCCCTCGTTTTCGCTCACCGGTGCGGTTAACTGGAACAGCAATCTTTTGGGAACGTTGTGGAATAGTTCCAGCCGTTCGTTTGGCATTGGCCCAGCGGTGAGCTGGCCAATATTCCAGGGCGGAGCCATTGACTCGAATGTCCATTTGCAGGAGGCGCTACGCGACCAGGCATACCTGTCCTACCAGAAAACCGTACTGGCGGCGCTTCAGGATGTAGAGAACGCTTTGATTGCCTTTGCCAAGGAACAGCAGCACCGCAAGGCTCTCAATGATGCCGTGGTGGCCAACCGCAAAGCAGTTGACCTGTCGTTACGGCTTTATACCGAAGGCCAGACCGATTTTCTCAATGTCGTCACTGCCCAGCGGTCGCTTTATGCCACAGAAGACGCGTTGGTGCAGAGCAACAGCAACATAGCCACCGATCTGATTGCTCTTTACAAGGCCTTGGGCGGCGGCGGAGAACCGTTGTCAACCCATCAGTCAGCGTCCAACAACGCTCCCACGGCCCTCATGCCGGCCAACTCGCAGCCCAAGGAGACGGCTCAGTAGACACAGCCACACCTCAAGGTAGCTGAACTTAAAAGAGGGTATATGGGCACATCAATAATGATCGTCGAAGATGATGTGAAGATCGCCACCCTTCTGGAGGACCATCTCAGGCTTTCAGGGTTTGATTCGGTCTGGCTGGACGATGGCTCTAAGGTTCTCCCTTTGGTAAGGCGGCAGATGCCGAATCTCATCCTGCTTGACCTGATGCTGCCTGGACGTAGCGGATTTGACATCTGTAAGGAGATTCGCACGTTTTCAGAGGTTCCAATCATCATGGTTACCGCCAGGAACGGAGATGACGATCGCCTGCTGGGCCTTGAACTAGGAGCTGATGACTACATTTGCAAACCATTCAGTCCACGTGAGGTGGTAGCGCGGGTCAAGATGGTGCTACGCCGGGTGGGTGTCCACCAGACTGCCAAGCCGTACCAGATCGACTTCGACGAGGAAAGATTCCTCGTCAAGCTGTGTGGCAAGCACCTGGATCTGACGGTTGTGGAGTACAGGCTTTTGCAATTACTCTCTGAAAATACTGGGCGAATCTATTCCCGCAAGCAGCTCATGCTCCATATCTACCCGGGCCAGCGTATCGTGTGTGATCGGACCATCGACAGCCATATAAAGAAACTTCGCAAAAAAATAATCGAGGCCGCACCCGAGGTAGAACTGATCCATTCGCTCTACGGCATCGGTTACAAGTATGAAGCACCCTGACCCGACTTTTCTTGCCACAAGATGTCAACCGTTTTTCAGCGCCGCGATGGGGTAACTTTACCGTCCCGGCGCTTTTTGGTCCTCAACCAAAATCATGCCTTGCCGTAAACATCCGAGCCTTTCGGGTGGAGATATATGAAAGATAAAAACGTCGAAAAAACGTTCCTCTACCTGATTACCTTCTCCGTTCTGTTGCACCTGGCGGTGTTCGGCGTGTTTGTGTTGCTCCTTCCCGAAAAGCCAAAAACTGCGCCAGAACCGACAATGGTGGATCTGACCGATCTTCCCGAGCCGCCACCGGTTCCGCCAGGACCTAGGCCGGTTACAAAAAGAGCTGCCAACAAGTCCCAGAGGGTCATCAGGGAAACTGCCCCAAAAGGAAGCGAAGAAACCGAACGAATCCGGGAACCGGCCGAGAGGGGAAACCAACTGAGACAGGCCGAAGCGCCCCCAGTGCAATCAATGTCGCCAACCCAGAGTGCGAAGCCACTCACCCCAAAGGTCAGCGAGGCGCCAGTTACGCGAGGCGAGGGACTTTTCAGATCGAAAACTGAAGCGCCGCCCGACCGGTCCGCGCTGTTCCCAAGCGCCGGGAAAATGGCGCGTATGGAGGAGAATTATCGCAAGAAGTACGGGCCGGAAGTCGAGGACGGTGAGACCAAGTTTCTCAATACAGATGACATCCAGTTTGGTTCCTTCCTGCGCCACTTTGAGACCGCAGTTTATGGAGTCTGGCATTACCCTCAGGCAGCTGCACAGCGGGGGGTTGAGGGTGTTACTCCAGTTAAGATAACCTTTGACAGAGATGGTGAGATCGTCCATGTGACGCTTTTAGATACCTCTGGAAGCAAGATACTGGACGATGAGGTTACACGAAGCCTGAAGCAGCTCGGTCCGATCGGCTCCTTTCCCAAAGGGTACACTGGCGAAACTTTTAACTTGATAGCTTTTTTTCAGTACCGCATTGGTGGCGGGAGGCTTCTATAGCAACATCACATATTAGTTCCACATTCCATTCATATTTCTTCCTCATTATTGAACTATTGTTATCTCAAGTCCAAAGATTGGATATTAGCTCTGCATCATAGAGATTCTTCGAATCAAGTTGAGCTACTAGATATATATCAATCAAACAACGACACTCACTTTGCGCCTTGACAGGTACCTCCTCGTGTCTCGGCGCTTTTTTTCTAAAGTATGCTCTTGTTTGGCAGTTCGCGGCTGATGCTGACCACGAGTGCAATGTTTAGGTATCAATATTTTTCGGAGCGCGACATGAAAATTCTTATAATTGACAATGACAAGAAGCTTGCAAAGGCAATTAACCGTGAGATAGATACAGATCAACATGAAGTTTGCTTTGCAGCTGATGGAAAAATTGGACGCAAGATTGCGCAAGAAAAGAAAATTGATGTAATTGTAGTCGGCTGCTCACTCCCGGAAATAAATTCACTGAACATCTTAAATGACCTTCGTTCTCAAAATAAAAAAACTCCCATCATGGTCGCCATCGAAGACTGTTCCCTCGAAAACATTATTCTATCAATTAGTTCGGGTGCAAACGCTTGTATTATAAAGACATCCGAAAGCAAAGAGATTATAGCCAGGATGAATGCACTTATGAGGAGGTCAGGGTGGGACAGAAGTGCGGAGATCATTTATGACCGTATTCGCCTTGACCCCGTGACTCACAAAGTCTGGAACTGCAATAAGGAAATCCAGCTGACATCCAAGGAGTACAGTCTCCTATTTTACTTTATAAAAAACACCGGGCAGATTGTGACAAGATCGATGATCGCAGAGAATGTCTGGGGCCATGCCATCAACACCTTTACGAATATTATAGACGTATACGTAACGTATTTGAGAAGGAAAATTGACTTGGGCGCTAACAACAAACTGATTCATACGGTTAGAGGAGCGGGCTACGTCTTCAGCGAAACATATTGAACCCGGACTCCTGCTATTCCGAGCACACTACCTATAAGATACCTACTTGACGGGTAAGCAAACGAAGGCTACACTCAGAGCACTTTGTAACCACCACAGGGGGTTTTATGAAAAAATTATTGGCATTAGCATCAGCAGTAGTCATATTCCAGGCCGCTTCGATGGCTCAAGCAGCAGACATCTCCTTCAACATCAATGTGGGAGGTCCGCCGATCGTTATCTCGCAACCACCGGATTTCCTTTATCCACCTGAGTTGGGCTTTGGTGTGGCCGTCGGTGTGCCCTACGACATGTTTTACCTCTCCGGGATTTACTACATTAACAGAGGGGGTGGCTGGTACCGGACCTCCTATTATGGGGGAAGCTGGATAAAGATACGACACAGGGAGCTCCCGCCCGAGCTTCGCAGATACAAGATCGTGAAAATCCACGAATTCCGGGACCGGGAGTATCGCACCTATACAAGAGACCGTGACCACTACCGTGGAAAATCCTTCCGACCAGAGAACAAAGTTAAAGAAGAGCATCGTGACATGAAGGAACGTGGTCATGAGGAGCGCCAGGACAAGCGCGAGCAACGTCATGATGAGCGTGGAGGAGAACGGAGAGAGGACGGACGCTAACGATAGATGGTTTGCAAGGGCAATTACATGACATAGGCGGCCCTCAATCTCGGTATTAAGACATCGATATTGAGGGCCGATTTCCATTTGGTCCCTGGCAGCGTTAACGACAGCCAGTAAACTGCCGTTAGCGGAATCACATAATTTTGCAAAACTGACAGTCCAGTGACAAAGGAGTTCAACAATTACTTGGTTTCTCCTTGGGACCAGTGTGACACAACAGCATTAGAGCATCGTCCCCCACTTTGCTGATTTCGTACTTTAATAGTGTCTGCACGCCTTACTGGCATCCTATCGGTCCCCACAACAAAATCGGCCGGCAATGTGAGGTAGATCAACTGCGGCGCTTACTAAGGTCAGCATTCGAATCCAGTTCACACCCGACACTTACTGTAACTGAGCAGGGGGCTTGAACTGCTTCGAAGCCACTGACTAACCCAACTAAATTCTATATCTTGGGATTAAGAGACCGTAGATAATATCGATATCACTGTTTCCTGACGACTGCCACAACATTGTTAGTGCCGTACTCAATTGCTACATTGCATGGTGGATTAACTGTTTATGTGTGTATCTTGGGTGCGGTCCGCGCTAGCCGTCGCCGGTCAGGATCTTCATACCGTCCTGATAGTCGTCGTGCACGTCCACTGACTTTGCGATGGACTCGTTCTCCAGAAGTGGGCTGCCGTCCATCGCAGGGAGCAGACCGATCTTACCGGCGGGAACCACCGTCGCATCGTGGATCTCCACCAGGTTCAGTAGGTGCCGGGCCTGAGGATATCGATCTGCGACCCCTTCTGCCTGCCGTTTTCCAAAAGGCCTGGCCGTTCTCGAAGTTGGAGTGCCCCTTAACGCTCTGCGCCAGTAGTCTGTCCGCCGAGATCTGCGTCCCATCGGCGGAGGTCACCACCCCGACCTTACCCTTGCCGACGCTCGCCGCATCGAACTTGGTGGGGGGGAACAGGTACGGGTTGATGAGGGACTCCCCTGGGGGAGGATCTGGGTCAGGGGTCCTTTCTGGCCATAAAGCCACCAGGAACGCCTCGGAAATATACGATAGTTGTCGCTCTGGAATCAGCAGATTGCATTATTCTAGATGTCTGGATGGGTTACCCTATCGCGCGGCGCCTCCAGCCCTCTGGGCGTTTTCGCAGAAGCGAACACGGGAATAACGCCCCGGTATCCGCTGTCATTCGCGGGATAACACTACAGCCCCCACCTTAATGGCATCCCAACCTGCCTAAAATAGCCCTTTGTTGCAAGATTTACCTATTCACTCGTCTCGCCCCTCGGGCTTGAGAGCGTTGAAGTCACTATCAATTTGAGGTATGCCATGCTATTATTGCTTAACATTATCAACAAGGAGTGGTACTTATGAACTTAAATGATTATGCATTTGATAATTCAGTAGTTTGCAGTAGCGATGGAGTCAAGGGGTTGGCTATTACGTTCACATCTGAAGATACATTATCAAAGAATGACATAGACAACCAGCTTAAAATATATGATTATCGCTGTTTATTCTATGCACTCAGTAAGAAATGTGACCCTCAAACACTTAATTTATACGAAGGGGTAAGAGATTATATTTCTGGAACCGATGGATTTGCCTTAAATATACCGTTGACATTTGTGTTCAAATCATCATTACACCATAATTTGTCAAAAACAAAAAAGGATCTAGCAATATTCGAGAAAAATGTGATTAAATTCATAAATGACGCAAAGCTAGCTCTCAATCATACTACAAACCTTTTAGGTTTAGATCTTAAATATCACCCCTCAGCCTTTGTTATAACAAATGGCTATTTGGATGATAGAATAATGAATCCAAATGGCAGAGATATGACAGTGCGTGCAATTAATCAAATGAAAAAAGCATATTTAGCACACAATGAAAAATTAAATCCGACCATGACTACTACTGCTCTCGCTGAAAAACTTAAAGATCACGAAAAATTCGATATAAGAAAGGCAAAGGATGACATCTACAGGCATCAAACTAATGCACTAAAACTGATTGAGAGGGCAGAGCAAGGCACATTCCCATATGACGAAAATGGCGAATGGTCCCTATCTTAAGGTTATTCAACAACTAGTTATAGGTAAAAGGGGTGCCGACATCGGTACCCCTTTTTTGTCAGTTTTATCCGTATAGAGCATGGAATCGTTAGTGCTATGTGTCATGCGATGTTCTTACCGTACCATATCCATAGCTTACATTTTACTGCCTGACCCTAGCCCCGCCCTCCCGCATACAATAAATGCGCCATCTTCGCAACAAACAACCCAATTTAGACAAAAATAAACTTAAATTGATTATTTAATCAAAATAGGTCCCAAATTGATACAAAACCCAAATGGGGTAGCACACCACCAGCTTTTCAGGAATAATCCGTCATGTACTGATTGACATGACAAAAAGCAGACCAAACAAACAGACAATAAACAATACACGCATAGAGGATCCAGTGAAAAAAGACTTACACACACTAATTGCTGCAAGACCGCCACCATAACAGATTAGATCGGCAACGAGCTGATTTTCTTGAGTCATTATTTTTCAACAACCAGTTACGAATGCACGCAGGATGCATTAACACTGAAATACGATTAGAACATCAATCAAAAGGAGAAGTAAATGAAAGTTATCGGTAAAACCGCAGACGGCGCAATCGTCATCGATCGTAAAGAATCACATCTGCATAAAGAGATAACTCCGATTATTTCCGAGGTCCTGTCGCGTGTGCATACCAATGGACGTCAGTTCATTGAGGCGGAAGTGGACTTTGGCAGGGTCATAGGAAGGACCTGCTGCGTAAGCACCGGGCCTGACGATCAGATTATCTTCGCACAGAGGCCTAACCGGAAAGGATTGACTCGTTTTGTGCAGAATAGGGAAAGCGAGCCGTCGACACGGGCAATGGTCGTTATCAAGAACGTAGGAAGACCGAGGGAGTATGTTTTGATCACGGCATTTATTGGCAGCAAAGCCGAAGTGGAACCTTGGGACCAACGGGCCACTCCAGCATCGTTGCACTTTTGGAATGCCAAGGCCTTGCTCTGGGGAGAGCAGATTGTTAAAGGGACGGCAACCACTGAGTGCCCTTGGTAACCGTATAGCGCATCTTTTTTTAAGACACCCCATTTATCGCTAAGAGTCAGAAAACAGGAGCAGACTATGAAAAAGTTTATCCAGGACCTTGAGGTAGTTGATGAACAGGAACTAGCACAGAGACTTGGGCTTGACCCAGTGGCTATAAAGAATGCGGTTGAGGCTGGACTGCTCCAGTCGGGCCGGCACTACTTTACTTTATGTGGCCGGCCCCGATTCCTGTGGCCAGACATCGTCGAGAACCTGGCTCAGGGCAGCAATTGAGTCTGAATTTTGTAGTCCAACCCTGACCACCGCCAATGCGGGAGGTGCGTGACTTACCCCCTAGGGGGAAGACACCATAACATTCAACTGAAATAGGCTATCGGTACAGGCTATGGAAAAAAACAGTCAGGACCTTGAAATTATAGACGAACAGGGGCTGGCCCAGCGACTAAAGGTTGAACTGAAGGTGGTCAAAAAGGCGGTCAAGAATGGACGGCTTCGGCCGGGCCGCCACTACTTCTTTTTAGACAGTGGCAAACCCTTATTCGAGTGGGGTCCGGCCCTCATCGCCAAGTTGCACGAGGACTGTTTGCAGGCACCTCCTAAGGCAGCTCTCTCAAGGTTGCCAGCGCAAAATATCCCTTCACCAAAGGAACCTGGAATCAACAGGGCATATTTTGCAAAAAATCGGTGCTGATTGGCAGCACCAATTCAGTTTGCTCGACATGTAGTGCACTTTAACCCACCTGTCCGCGGGATGACCGCCCAGATGGCATGAATTCATAAAAGGAGACAGTTATGGCAAGGAAACCGAGTGGAAATCGCCTTTGTATCAATGTTGTTAGTAAGTCTGGAGCAACATCTGGTCGTGTAACAACAAAGCCTGGCTCATGCCGGCTTTACCTGGATTTTTACCGTAAGGGGTGCAGGACTGAGATATCGACCGGATTCGAGGATTCAGACGAGAACCGTGATGAAGCTACAGAGAACCTTCGCACCATCCTCGATGAGATTGAGTTTGGGACGTTCAGTTTTGCGGACGCATTTCCTGGTGCTTCGAAGAAGCTTATTGCAATGCATGAACAGTTTGATAATCGTATTCTTTTGCCGCATCCCGAAGCTTTGACATTCAGTGACTACGTAAATAAAGGTCCTGGCAACGGCGGTGGTTGGAGGCAACGGATAATGGAAAATTACGATGTCAGTAAGAAGAGTGATTATAAACGGGCACTTGACTACCGTTTGCTTCCGTATTTTGGTGCCATGAAATTCATCCAGATTAACGGTGTTACAGTCGAGGCATTCATTCTGTCCCAAAAATGGCGGAGCACCAAAAAAATCGGCCAGAAACTTTCTGCCTCTCGCATTAGGAATATCCTGACGGTGCTGGATACCATCCTACTAAGTGCACGTACAGAATATTACTGGGGGATCGCCGACCCGTTTGATTACATCCGAAATGAAGAGAAAAAGAAGAAAAGTATCATCCCTAAGCGAAGCACCTCCCCCTCCAGAGTGTTCCGGTTTGCTGCATGGGAATGTCTTTTATCGGCGATGCCTGCCTTCTACCGCCCGATCGCTGAGTTGTTCGTCCTGACAGGGCTGATCGGCTCCGAAATGGCAGGCTTAAGAAAGGAAGACATTGAGGATGGGTATATCAACATCTGCAACAAACGCGTTTCTAATCGCGAAAGTGGGACTCTTAAGACCCCATACCGATTAAGACGTATACCGATCACCAAAGCATTGCGCCGCGTTCTTGACATCCTGATCGATCGCTCAGACAGCAATTATGTCGTGATGATGGACAATGGTACGACGTATTGCCATAACAAGTTCAAGGATAACATCTGGGAACCAAGTTTCGCTAAGTCCGGTATCAGTTATATACGGCCTTATTCTGCCAGGCACACATTTGCTGCCTGGGCGATGACGCTCGGGACCGACCTCAACAAGCTGGAAAGGTTGATGGGCCATAATACAAAGCGGATGCTATACGAAACATATGGTAAATACGTGGAAGGGCTCGAGGAAGATTATGGGCTGATCCTCAAATATTTCGGCGAGGATTTTCTCTGCAAGGGCAGCAAACCTTCTTCCTTTCGCACTAATCGGCCCAGCGTAAATTATGAGGAGAGCTGGGGGGAAACAGCATTTGTGAAAGCACCTGACGCAGCGCACCTAGCTTCGGGCGTTGAATTCGCTTCAAACTCTGGTGTCGAGAGTACAAATACCATGGCGGATGTCAGAGCGTGATCGTAGTCAGGTAGATCAGCCATGGTGTTTCCAACCGCCACCATGGCTATTACCAAAAAAGCTTTGACCAGACTGAAAATACTAAATGTGACACTGAGATGAAAAATAAAATGACACAGCAGGATCTCTCGAACCTGATCGGTTTATCCGAGTACTCGAAAGAAGTCCTTGGTCCTCTCGATGAGGACTGCCTGAGTCTGGGGCGACGGCTGCCATCTGGGAGCGCTACGGCATGATAGGCGGGCCAACGACCTTAACGTTGGAACGGCTAAACCAGGCAAACGCCGAACTGGTCAAAGCCTTGGCCGAGGTGCCGAAGCCGCGAACATAATTAAAAATATTCTGCAACGGAGGCGGTCATGATCGAAATGGAGTGTCATAACCGGGTTAGCGGGGAGAAGTGGGTTTTGCGAATGAGTAGCGAGGCTATTAACCTCAACGAGGCCCTGCAGGATGCGAGTTGGTGCAGCAGGGATCCACGTAACGTCAGTATCGATGGGATCACCATTGATGGCGTACGTCTCACCAGCGAGGAGATAGCCGCTTACCCTCCCGTAAACAACGAGAATTTTCCAGTTAGGGTCGCATGGAGCAAAAGTCTGTTTGACGAGATCCAGGTGCGGGCAGCCAGGGCAGCCGCCGAGCATCTGGCCCTGACCAGGCCGCTCACTTTTGGCCTGTAGCTGGTTAAGGCACCGTTTTCTGAGACAGCCCAGAGTAGGCCTTCATCGACACACCCACCTACATCAAGGGCGGCACCTCCGGCAGATGCAGCCCCAGGACCAAGGACCTACTACCAGTACAGGTTCGGCAGAGACTTGGTGCTGGGGTCACATGTGTTCCCGATCACTAGATTATCACGACCAGCCGGAGTTGCCTGGTGACAACCGCATCAGCAGGCACAGATTCCAGGGGCGTGGTACTGAGAGAATGGCCAGGCTGGCAGTTGGAAGAAATAGATAGTGGGATCAAGTGACGGATAGATAACATTGGAGAGTAACCTTCTATGCCAGGCGCCACGGAAGGGGTCACATAACAGTAAAGGGTGGTCGCTGGAGTCGATGCCCGTCCGGGTCGTCGACTATTACGATGACGTTACGCTTCGCCCTGGTGATGGCGTTATACAATAGCCGTCTCTGCATCTCGACATCAACTGATGCCACCTGGATCGGCCAAAGGACAACCACCGATTCGAACTCCCTGTTCTTCGCCTGATGCACTGTGAGAGCATGCAATCTGCCTCTGTTGTGGTCGTTGAAGACTCTCCTGCGGCGAACTATCTGATGGAGCGTCTCCTTCATTTCCTCAAGAGTCACCGATTCCCGCCCTTTCAGAAACCGCCGGCGACGCGCCCACTCCGTGAGTTCCGGAACCGCAGCCTGCATCCCAAGAGTTTCAAGCTTAGCACAGGAGACGGCAGCCGCTCCCTTTCCATCCAGTCCTAAGTTGGTCAACAGCCGCTGAGCAGCGTCCTTGTCACTGTCCTCCCATCGAAGCCGGTAAGGCCCGGCTGTCGCACCGGACTTCGTTCTTGTCTTCGCAGGATGCTCCCCCATCCAGGTTGTGAGGCGATCGATGAAATGAGAGCTTGCCCTCTTCACCGGCGAGATCACCGCAATCTGGCCGGCACTGCTCCACGACAGAATCCGCCAGCTAACTGTAGCACCGGCAACATAAGGGCTCCGGGCCGACATAATCTCAAACCCCGATCCGCGCTGAGTACTCAGACGCAAGGAGGTTCCTGAGCGAAGAGCTTGCGCTGCCTCGAGGATTCCGGAGCGGTTGGTCCGATGGATCTTGGAAAGCGGAGTGCTTTGGCCCAAACTAGACGCCCATTTCAGGGCCTTATTCTCACCACAGTCGTTAAGATCCTGGAAGTTGTCTGCGCCGGCTATGATGGTGACGTGTGGCTCTAGGGCGGCGAGCAGTTTGGTATTTGCCTCGCGGCAGTCCTGCATCTCATCAACCAGAACAAGCGGGTAACGCCTCGCTACCCAAGCACCGGCGGCCACCTCGAGTACGCTCGCTGCTGCCAGGGCAATGGCATCAAAATCGCCGGGTTTGGGGACCACCCCCAGGTGCCTCACCATGCTACGCCACCTTTGGGCAAGGTTTAGGGCGAAACTGTCGAGCGTTATGCAGTCCACCGGTGCGCCCAGCCCGCTCGGGCCGGTAAGCCTGTCGACGAGGCGTTTGCGGGATCCGTGGTGCTTGGTCAGCGCTAACACCCTCTGCCCTTCCGACAACGGGTGGTCCTGCAAGAATTTCTGGGCGGCACCAAAAAGCCGTGTCGTCTTCCCTGTGCCCGCGGCACCCTCGAACAAGATCAGAGGCATGGTGTGAACCTGAAGACCTTGCACTTTTCGCGAGAGCGAGCCTGGTCGACCACCAAGCAGTGTCCCTCAGGCGGCACCACTCCCAGAGCAGCGATTGTCAACGCTTCAAGGACCCGTTCCGCACGCTGAACGGCTTTCGCTGAGTTCTTCACCTGACCCGCAATGTCCTCATGGGCCATATAGTGCTCTTTGAGGCCGCCTTCTCCGCCATTTTTACTCTTGAGATCGGCAAGCAACACCGCAGTGGTCTGATAAGGGCGACCAAGGGTGTGGGCTATAGCCGGGATTAGGGCATCCGGATCGGCCTCGATCACCCATCTCACCACGTCCTCAACTTCCCACTCCTCTGGCCACTGAACGATAGCGGCAGGCGGGATCGGCAAGCCGGCGAGTGTTTTCACGTAGGCGTCCCCAGCGGCATCACCGTCAACAACAACAAACACGCCCCGATGAAGCGACGACAGCCGCTGATATGTTTCGGCAACTGCAGAGTTACGTGTCGGCACAACCCCGACGACCGAGCCGAAGGGAGGTATCGGGTTTTCCAACAGACACGGCGGCCTTACCCCTGTCTCCACAATGTCAAGCAACAGCCGGAGCCATTCGAAATCGATACGCCCCTCCGGCACTAGGACACGGGGCGCCATCAGGGCCTCGACCAGCCGGGCCCTTTGATCCGTGAACAGCTGGATCAAGGAATTTTTTGCCGCAAGCATCGATCCCGTTACCAACTGCCTGCCTTCAAGCACCCCTGCATCGTTCCTGGTCAGGATCTGGATGCTGGCTGCATCAAAGAAGGCGGCCACCCGAGGTGCGTGGGTGGTGCACAATATCTGGCCGGATACGGCAGCCGCGTCTCCGATCAATCTGCGTTGGAGTCCCGGGGGGACATGCAGCTCCGGTTCCTCAAGGGCCAGGATAAAGGACTGCCCGTTCCCAGTGCGGGAACGGCCGATCTCAAGCAGGAGCGCCAGGGTCTGAAGCGAGACTAGCCCCGTACCTTGCCTGGCGGCCGGCAACGATGGCCCGTCCTTGAACTTGTAGTGGGGGACCAGGGCTTGCAAAAGGGAGTCTGAATCCGTAGAGGTCACCCGAAGCTGCAACTCCGGGGATTTCGGTAGAATCTGACCTAACCGTGAGTTGATTCGGTCGATCAGCGGTTTGAGCATCTCATCCTTTTCTAGAGCCGGTTCCGGAGACCTCAAAGCATCGCGGTAGCGAAGCACTGTGTCGGCGGGGATGCCGCCCACGCTTGCGACCGCCTTGCGGAACAACTCCGAGGCAAATGAGATGGTTGCGGCCCAGGTGCGGCGTGCCGGCAGGACGAAGAAACCGATCTCGCCCAGCAGTTTCTCGGGGAAGCGCTTGACGTGATCCTCGTCAAATGGATCTTCAACGTCGTCATCATGGAAGTACCGGCGCTGCTGCACCTCGAGCGCTTCCATGTCGAACCTGGCGACGTAACCAATCTGAACACAGAGTTCACTGTCGGCGCTGCAGTTGGGCTCCACCTTGCCCGTTTTGGGGTTCCACCACTTCTCCACGGCACGATCATAGCTGAACCACTGCCGATGGAGCTCCGGATCATTGCCCTCGAACCCACCGATAGTCGCAACAATCTGTATTCGCTCAGCAGGACCGGGACAACTGCCAAAAAAATCGTGTTCAGTCAGGTCGCGGACGAGCTTCTGCCGTCCGAAAACGAGACTGAGAGCGTCGACGATTGTGCTTTTTCCTGAGCCGTTCGGCCCAATCATGGCCAGCTGGTCAGAGAACAACAGGTAACTTTTAGAAATCCCCCTGAAACCAGAGATCTCTAGTGCCAAGATTCGCATGGTCCGCCCCCTTTCAGGTCACTGCAGGTTCGAAGGGATAGAGCTTAGGCCAACACCATCTTTTGTCGGTTCGCAAAAGGCGCCCGTATCGCCACACAACCGGGGGTAGGCGTCGAAAATGGATAAGGTGCCAGCTGAAACGCGAGACAGACCTTACACATCATAGCCCGTGGGTCAGCGCACTAAGGCTTGAAGGTTTGCTTGTACTGCACTAGCAATTTCACCGACTGGCACATTACGGATGCGACCGATGGCGTCTACTGCCCCCCAAATGTCAGGTGGCTCAGTGGGGCGCCCATTGATTCGGGTAAATGGACCATCGGTTTCAGGGAGGATACGTCCCATCGGCAGGTCGGCGATGAGGGCGCAACCACGGTCAGATCGAGTCATTTCAACATTGACGGAGAAATAGCAACCAAGCGCGGCAGCTCGCCGCGCTTCACTTTTGCTGCCGGTGAACCAGTGAAGCACGACGACGCCACGATCCCGCGGGAGATACTGCTCAATCATATCGAGCACTACGGGAACGCTCCTTAGGCTGTGAACAGAGAGAATTTTCCCGCCAGCATCTCCACATCTTTCAAGGATAGTACGAAAGACATGCTTCTGAAGCTCAAGCGATTTATAAAAGCGTGGACCAGCGTCAAGACCAACCTCACCGACATAGCGGGTCTCATGCAGATGACGTTCCCATAGTGGCAACTCATCGACGCGCTCGGCGACGAGTTGCGGATGCATTCCAAGCGCGGCACGAACATAACGGGTATTTCGGGTGAGATCGTAGTTGCGGGGCCATGCTTTAGGCGTCGTTGTGACGGAAAGCGTGTAAACGCGCGCAGCCTCAGCTCTTGCGATAGCTGCCTCATGATCGGGATAGAGATCTAGATGGCAGTGGAAATCCACTCCAACCGGTTTAACGCTATCAGTCATGCGGGTCCCGTCCTCACGCCGACCAGCAGCGCACCGACTTCTTCAAGGCCACGGTGATAGACGGCGGCAAGCGCTGCCTGACGCGCCGGAGATTCATCATAGAGAGGACCCGGCTTGTGGATAAGGATTGGCGCTAATCCCGGTCTTCTGCGAAGCCGCTCAATCGCAAGCTGGAAGGAGCGGATCTGTACACCCTCTGATTGGCGCGTGTCGAGCACGCGGGCAGTCAGATCGTCGACCGTGTAGACGGTCGGGTCGGGATCAGGGCACAGCCCCGCAACGAGGGCAGCTCTCCTGATGATACAAGGCAGGCAATAGCCACAATGCTGCGTACCAAGACCTTTCCACCGACCTTTGGCGGGGGAGGCGCAGGAAAGTGACAAGGGTACGAGCCGGCGCAGCAAGGTGCCGTTGGCGCACGCGACGACCATCTCGCCCTTCGTTTTGTCCCAGTAGGGATTCTCTATGCGGCCGTCCAAGCCCAGTCCTTGAAGGACGTCATTCCAGCGGGCGATGTAGAAGGGATGGGTCGTGCGGGTGCTAAGCGCGCCTAAGCGCAGTGGATCGAGCGGGACATTGACAGCGATCAGGCCGTTTTCGGGCACCTTCAGAGTGAATGGGGTATCGAGGCCACTGCCGGCAAAGACTCCCAGAGCGAAGAAAAGGAAAGATCTGCCACGTGTGGTGTTCTCTACGGCCGAGTCACGAACGAGGCCGTCTGGGAACGCCATCCAGAGCCGCAAACGATTGAACGCGCGACCCCGATAGTGCGTCTGCAACCCACTGAATATCGAGGATTGAGCATCGCTCGTTGCGCCTTCTCCGGCATGACTGATTAGAAGTGGGGTTCGGCCCCCTTCGAGGGCGTCGATTGCTCCGATGAGACTATCCAGGCCGCCGGAAAAGAGAGCGAGGTCATCGAACGGAGGACCAAAGAGCCGTGCTGGCCTGACCGGCGCAAACCTGGCGAAGCCTAGCGGTCGAGGGCGGAAGGCCAGCGCCCATTGGTCGCCGGTCAGGAAGTTCAGCATCCGAACAAAGGCCGGCGAAACAGATGCCCAGCGCTCTGGATCGGAAACAGGAACGATAAGTCGGATCTCGCGTGTCCAGCCGTCTTGGGATTCGCTCCCCCGCGAAATACGGGTGTCGGCAGCGTGTACGTGCGCGGCCAAAACTAGAATGTCGACCCCCATCTCGGAGGGATATACGCCAAGGCGTGCCGCATCGGTGAGAGCACGACCTATTCCATGATCTAGTGTTCGCTCGCCAACGACCAGATCAAGCCGGGTTTCGACTTCACCCTCTCCAAGCGGAAATGGGTTGCGGTCATCAAGACCGCACCGACCTATAATGACGTGTCGCCTCATGCGCCCTCCGCAGCTGCTTCGCCCATAATCCGTAAGATTCCGAACGCCTGCTCATATACACGCCCAACAAATTGCAGTACTCGATCCGGCGTGAGAGCGGCTGCTGCCGCGCGGGCTATGGTGAGCGCATCCGCTACTCCACGCCGAATAAAATCCTTTAATTGTGCCTGCACGCGTGCACATTGGCGGCTGTCAGAAGGGAGGGTAATAGTCTTCATACCAATGTCATTGCAGAGCCGCGCCTCGATAGCGTTCGTTGCGTAAAGCTCAAACACGGTCTGCATCTGGTCTTCCGTGAACCCATCCAGGTCTGTTATGCCTGCGCCTGCAAGATCGGTTATTGTTTCGATGAACGCTTCACGGGCGATACCTTCGTCGATTGAGCCGCCATCAGGGCAGATATAGTCCGACAATCCGAGAAAAATCTCTTCGATCGGGCGCCCTGCTAGAGCTCCGAGGTTAAGCGCGCGAAGTGCTTCGGTAGCGCCACGTGCGGCGGCGTCGGAGAGAAAGCCTAGGAGTCGGCTGCCCGCTCCACGCGCTGATCCCATCCTCGCCGCAGCCATGCGCGCTCCGCCCGCTGAGGAGCCCACATAGTGCGACATCGCTCTGCCGAAGCTCCTACCGTCGCTGCCACCAGAACCAGCGAAACGCGAGAAGTTGTTGCGAGCCGCCGAGAAGCGGCCGAGGTCGGCGAGGACAGGTATAGGAGGTCGAGTCGGCGGTGCAGGCAGTGAGTCGGGTGCTGGAAAATCCGGAACCGGACCATTTGGTGGTTGGCCACCAGGGGGTGCCCCATCCGGCGCTGCCGGTGGTGCTCCGCCATCGCCAAGCCAACTCGGAACCAGAGGGGTCCTGCCGCCCTGACCACCGAATGCGCTGGATGTACCCATCAGCGGCCTCCCTGGCGCGTGCGCAGCACGCCACTAGCCGCAACCTTCAGCATCGGGCTGCCCTCTTTGCCCCATTCATCGAGGAGGCGGTCGAATCTTTGAGATGCGTTGAGATCCTTGAGAACACCTTCCCAACCGCTGCAGACCCACGGTCCAAGGCGTTCGCACGGGAGAGATTCCAGGAAGTCGACGAGGTTGCCCTGCAATGTAGGATGGGCTTTGACGAGCACCGCTAATCCTGCCGTACCGGATGGCTCAGTATCGAAGGTATCGCTGCCGACAATACGACCGCGGACAGCTTCGAAGACTTGTGCAGCCTCGGGAAGAGCGAGGCGCTTGAGGTCACCTTCAAGAGCCTGTACAGCAAACTTTCCAGCGAAGAGCTGATCGACGACTGCAGCCAAGTGACCGAGCACCGAGGCAGCGCCGAAGTAATCTTTCCGATCCTTTGCAACGAAGAGATATGGGCGAAGGTCCACGTCTCCGAGCGCAGTCGGCACGGCGGCCCAAGCCTTGATGGTGGGCGAGGATAGCCATTCTTTGAAAATCGCGCTTTCAGTCGACTTCACGGCCTCCAGCTTAGGTGTGGCATTGGTGTCAGCGCCCTTGTCAGCGGCCTTTTCCGGCTTGGTCACGCCTTTGGCATCTTTCTTTGTGGTCGCCGCCGACTCTAATGCGGCTAGGCCCGGACACTTCCCATCCGGCGCAACCGCCGCACCCGCGGCGATCTGATCAAAGAGTCGGGGAAGAAAGCGCTCTGCTAGCATAAGCTTGGCGAGAACGGGTAGTTTGACATCATCCCCGAACCCCCGCGCTTCGGCCATTTGCTGTCGCAAGACCAGCGTATTGAGAAAGCGCTTGATCTGACGGGGATTTCCCTTAGTGCCGCTGGACAAGATCGGTCCGATCTGATCACTGAGCGTCAGCGCATTGTTTGCGCGCGGAGCCTTTTCGCCAAGGGCAGACCTGACGGTCGCCGCATCAAGAGCACCCGACATCCACGGCCGTTTCAATCGATCACGGGCGACGCGGATCAAGGCATTGAACGCCTCATCCTGTTCGCCAAGTTCAGCACCCACCAGAAGGAGCGTAACATAGATCCGTGTTTCGGTGTCGCCCAGAGCCGGGATGCGGAAGGGGATCTGAATTAGCTTTTCAAGATAGTTTCGCGCGTAAGTCTGTGGTCCTGTGGTGTCTGGAAGGTCAGGGAAGTGCTTGCGCACTGCGTATTCGATCATGGCCTCGTCGGCAGCGACGACGAAAGCTGTACGAGAAGTGAAGACAAAGAGACGCACAGCTTCCAGGGTCTCAATCGCCGTGTCCGGGAGGCAACGATCAAGGTCGTCAATGAGCACAACGAGTTGTTCGACGCCGGCTTTTTCGAGGAGTTCGTCGAAAGCTTTTCGGAAGGCCTTGATTTCTTCAGGCACGTTGGTTGAGTCACCCTCGCCCTTCGGCTTCAGCAGGCCTTTAACACCTTTGATGGCTGCTTCAACATTGTCCTTGGTGGCAAGCTTCTCGGGATTGGCCAGAAACCCCTCCAATGTGCCTACGACTGCATGAATCTGGTCCGGCGACGGGATCCCTGTGAAGGCCGTAAAGGCAAGCCCACCGGCCTTCTTAGCCATCTTCAGCCAGTCGATACTGCGAAAAACATCCTTGACCGCCTCACCGGCCTTGGTGAGGAGGGGACGCTTTTCAATGAGGCCCGTAACGATACCCTCGATGAGTGCGATTTTAGCATCTTCGAATCCTTGGAAGCGCCAGCCATTGAACTTTAGGCACAGCACCTTCTCTTCCTGTTCGAAGCCTGCCTCAATCATCTCCAAGACGCTCGATTTGCCAGCGCCCCAATCGCCATGGACACCGACAGTCACTGGTTGATCGGGCCTGTCTCGCAGGAGTTTGACGATCGTTGCCGCTATAGCTTCATTGTTAAGGAGATCAATTTTTGTCTCGTTATCAGTCAGGATCATCTGCCGCCTCCAAGAATCTGCAGCTCAAACAGTGGGCAGGTTAGCGTGCGATATCGGTGGCCCCTAGGCGCGGTTGTGAGATGAGAAAAATCCAGCCAGGACAACCTAGATTAAAAACGTCTTTCAATCAAGTTAATTCTCCGATCACAGAAAATGCCGCGGCCAATCGAAGGCATCGCAGCACTCATTGTTGAAGGCCGGTTATGATGGCAAAGGGCAGTAAACGTGAGATTTTTGGAGTTCAGGCAGCTGATATGCGAGGGGCGCAGTTGGTAGGGATAAGAAGAGGTGAGGGTGGATCTACGGCTCGACGTCGGCAAGCAAGGCACAGGACGAGCAGAATCTCCCGCTGGCCCTGGATTAAGGCTTTATTAGATGGACATCATTTTTCGTTACTGATATGGTAGCGTGCCTGGGTTTCTGGGACTGGCCCCCATGAGATGCCATCCATCAGAACGACAGAAGGCGGCAACCACCTGGCTGCCGCCTTCCAATATAAAGGGAGTGGTTGGTAGGGGGAACCTTCCGGTTTCTACCCTTTACCCTTAACTCCCGGCTTATCTGTTAAGTTATGATTAAACCATATCGGCTGTAGTGTCAAGGGAATTGAATGCGAATTTTACGTCTTGACCAATTGACGAACGCCGCCCAAGGAGTCAACCCGCTCGATGGGCATGCTACGTTCTTCGTGGAACTTTGGTACTCGATGACCCACCAGAGATCTCTCGATTCCTATCGGGTGAAGTGCCTGAACAGCCGGATGATGATGCGAGAGTTGGCTGAGGAGCTCTCCCTCGGGATCATCAAGGTGACTGAGATCCAGAGCCTGGCTGCGGAGATCTTGGACTGCCTCACGAATGACCCGGTGGTTCAGAACCATTTCGGGCATCATTTCGGCGTGATCAAGCCGTTTCTGACTGATCCACCGCAGGCAGAGAAAGATGAAAAAAAGGAGGAAAGAAAGGACAAGGATGACAAGAAGCGGGAGAGAGAGGCGAAAGTAAAGGAATTCGAATTCATCGCTGATGATTTCCATGCAGCGTTGGAAAGCAATTACTGGCCGGCTCTACGCTCCGAATTGGTTGCTGCAGTCCCCTCCGGTGACAGGGATCGGACCAGATTAGTGCTTTCCCATACAATCGCCGACCTAATCGATCGTGGCTGGCCAGCAGAAACCCTCTTCCGATGGCACGATCACTTCCTGAGCGAAGTTAACCGGGCGAAATATAGTTTCGAGAAAAACCTTTCGTACATGCTGAAGTTTTTGTCAAGACCGCCGCAGGAGTACGAAGTGACACTGCGGTTGACCGGGAGCAGCAATGTGCTGAATCTGCAGGAGTATGGGACATTCACCTTTATGGACAAGGTGGGGAATCTCGAAGGCGCTCCGCAACGCTTCGTCACTCCTGCGAAGAATGTCTGCTTTGCACAGACCGTGGTTAGGGATACAGACTTCGTGTCTGCCGCAATCAACGCTAAGGAGCAGTTCGAGCAGTTCATCGACCTGCTCAGGTTCGACTACGAGCCGTACTTGCTGAAAGTCGACCAGAAGTGCCACGTAAAGCGCCTCCCGGAGGGGAAGGTGGAGTGGCCTCAGGTAAAGGCGATGATACCAAACCCCTCATCGGATTCCGACCATTCCACATTCGCATCTTTCATCAGCGGCCTCAAAGCCCTTTCCCTGCGGCCCGAAACAGAGGAAAGCTCTCGCAGGAAAATCAGGGGGGCGATCCGTCAGTACAGGTTTGGTCGTGACAGTGACAACTACAAAGACAAGTTCCTTTATTGGTGGATGGGACTCGAGTCCGTCGCGAGCATGCGTGGTGACAGCATAGGCGAAAGCGTCGCCAAGAATGTCAGCAGGGTCATGGCTCTCCCATACCTGTCGCGGTTGCTCGGCGACGCCTTGGGGACCATGAACTATCTACCCATTGATTGGCCGGCTGACCTCCGGAGCTTTTGTTCGGGAAAGGACCTGAAGGATGTGACCGTCCGGGATTTGCTAAGAATCATCCACTCCGAAACGCACCGGACGATGCTGCTGGAGGCGTGCACGAAGACTCCGACAATGCATTACCGGTGTCAGCAGCTCTTTGCAGTCCTTTCGGACCCGGCGAAGACACTGTTGAAGCTTGAGGAGCATGTCAGGCATCTGGAATGGCAGTTGGCAAGACTTTATCGCATCCGTTGCTGCATCGTCCATGGATCTGAAGTCCGGTTCAGGCTGAGCCTTTTTGCGGCCAACCTCGAGTACTACCTCAAAGAAACTGTCAAGTTCCTGATCGCGGGATTCAACGATAACAGCCACATACACAACTTGGAAGAGGTGTTTTACCGCTCCACAATCGCCTACAACCGTGCGGTGGCGGGTTTGAAAGCTGCGAATGCAGGCCCCGCCGAAATATCACAAGCGGTCCTGAGCAACATTGTCGTGAAATTGCCCGTCGCATGACAGAGCTACCGAGCCTCCACCGCTCGTCCTCGATGGGTTTTCTGGGGACCAAGAAGAGACAGAAGACACTGCTATAGCACAAGGTCCCAGGTACCTTTTCCTTCTGCTATAGTAGTGTGCTCGTGATGGTTCGGTGCGTTGTAAAAGGCAGAAAATTTACGCTACAGTTTCGCTACGTTTTGGTCATTTTTACCTGGTTTTCGGCGATTTTGCGGACAAGGCCAATCAGAACACCAGGGCAACCAATTGACATAATACAGCTTTTCAGTTAACCTAAAATTCGACTCCGAAAACAGTTTCGGGTTCGATTCCCATGTGCTTCCGCCATTAACGATTTCACATCATCCCATGCACCACCTAAGCCCGCTAAAACAGTGGGCTTTTTATTTTTAATTGTTCACTTTGGTGCTATACTGTTCTTCAGAATCCGGGGTAACACTAGGGTAACTTTCGGGGTAACTCACAAAAGGGGGTAGGGTAACCTTCCCTTTTTGGGTAGGGTAACTGGAGGTAACATATGGCACTCACTGATCTTCAGGTGAAAAAGGCGCAGCCCAAAGAAAAGCCATACAAACTGGTGGACGGTCTGGGCTTGCATCTGCAGGTAACGACGACACGGGGGGATTTGGGGTCGGACCAAGTTAACAGGCAGAAATGTTAAAGAATCACCGCATTTTCTCCCCATTTTCAAGGCTTAAAGTGACGTTTTCGGTGGCTAAATATGGCTTTTAAGAACCCTATGGCAACTGAGACTGCAGGATATCCATCCTCTGATCGAAAAGCCGCTACAAAGGCTCTGACCGGTTGCAGTCAACCAAAAGCGCCTTCCTCCCCCCCCCGAGCCGAAACGAGGCGGGCGGGAGGCGGCGCCGAAGTATCCCATTTCCCTGCAGCGGCTCCCCGATGTTTTCCGACCGTTCCCGGGCGGACTGGCTAACCCGGGGTCACCCAACCAGCCGCGGCCCGCTTTCCAGGTCCCGCACGATTTGTAGGTTGGCCCGGCATACCTGTCTGAAATCCTCGGAAATCCTCTGGTCCCCCCCCGCCCTGCCCCAAAATTCGAGGGCGGCGCGAAGGGCGGAGTCCCACTCTCCGGCAGCACCCGAGGCGAACGCTGGCGGTCTGAAAGGCTTCACTGGCGCCGCGCCATCCATGGGACGGTAGAACATGGGGAGCATGTCGTAGGCCGGCAACAGGGCATAGCGCCCCCCCTTCCCCGCCAGAGAAATGTTGCCGAAATGCTGGTCCGTGTTGGCGATCAGATCCCCAAAGGCGGAGAGCCACCTGAGGTTGCTGGCATCCTCCCGCGAGATGCTGCGGTCCGCTTCCATTCTCCGGGCTGCAGCTGCCCAATTATCCTGCCGACCGTAGAACTCGTTGTCGATTGCCCGTAGGGAAATCATGGGCAACCTGCCATACAGCCCCACCCTGTCAAAGCGCACCACCTCCAGAAACACCCTTCCTTTTGCTTCCAAAAGCGTCGTCTTTGCCGCGGGAATTCCCGCTTCCTGAACGATTTGCAGCGCGATGTGCTCGCAGATCAGGAGGTCAGCCCAGCGCTGCCCTTCAACGGAATCGACGGGTGGGGAGAACTTCACCAGAGCATTTAGGACATTCCCCTCCCGCTCGATGCAGGCGGTAAACTTGGGCTGTTCCCCACCCGCCGAGGACCCGACGGGTTGGCCGTCCATGGCTCTTTCCGCCAGGTCGGGGTAGACGATCGGGAGCTCGTTTTGCGGAACCGGGGGAGCAGTATCGCGCGTCAAACGGAAGTAACGGTCCAGGGACTCCTGGCCGACAATCAGATCTCCCATGGCATCCTCGCCGCGGCGGGAAAGCGCAGCAAGGACATGGTCGTCATGCCAGTCGAGCACCCGGGGAGGAAGGGCCAGGTCCTCGTGCAGGCGCTTGACAAAAGCGCGCCCCGTAAAACCGTCCGGCCGCAGATCAGCCAGAAACCAGGGGAGGCTTTTCGATGAAACTGCCTCACCGTCTTTCGGCTGCCAAAGGTATTCGTCGTGGCCGACGGCAACCAGTACCCCGAGGGAGGAGGCGTTCCCATCGGGTCCTATGCTAAAGACGGGGAAATCTCCTCCCGCCCCCCTCACGTCGCGACGCAGCGTGTAACGCCTGGAGCGCGCCCTGCCGATAGCTACGACCTGGTTTCCCAGGCCGGTAATGAGCCGGGAAACCGTTGGCTGGCTGAGACCCAGACGTTTCTGGATCTCTTCGGAGGTGCGGATGCCGGCGGATAGATACGCCAGCAGCCGGGCTTCGTTGTCGTTGTGAACGCGGGGCATTGAGGACCTGACCAAATGTTTTGAATAGATACGCGCATAGATACATAACCCAATTAGCATTATAACTCAAGCATTTTAGGTTACCATGCCATGTAAAATGAATTAATAGACAGGTATCAGGGGTGCTGCAGGTGTACCTCTGCCCCACCAGGGCTTGACTGGCATCGGTCGGATGAGGGAGATCCCAGCAGGATAAGGGCGAAGGGAAAAAGTGGGCCTACTCCGGGAAGTCTGGGGCGGGCGTTTGACCGGTAAAACCGGTCGGCGCTTTGCTTTGGTCCGATCGGCAGGATGGGAAATCCCGACCGTGTCCATCTCCGATTCTGAGTGTAAGCCAGGCGTCCTCCAACTGTTCCGTAAATCGTAAAGTCCTGGGGCAATGACTTTCCCCAGTTGGCAGCGAACGAGTACTTCTGCATGACGGCGGCCAAGCTGGCGGGACTTGCGGTGCCGGAGTTCTCGCTGTCGGAGAACGGCCGACTGTTCGTCATGAAGCGCTTCGATGTGACGCAGAGCGGGGAAACTATCGGGTTTGAGGATTTCTGCTCGCTGCAGGGGCTGGGGACGGACAGTAAGTACGGCAGCACCTACGAAAGGGTGGCGAAGACCATCAGGGATTTCATCTCCCCGGAGGGTCTCGCGCCGGCCCGGGAGCAGTCCTTCGCCACGCTCGTCCTGTCGGCGCTGGTCCGTAACGGCGACGCGCACCTGAAGAATTTCGGCGTGCTCTACCGGCATCCCCAGGGTCCGGTAACCCTCGCGACCGTGTACGACATCGTCAGCACCACCGTGTACCGGCAAAACGACATCCCCGCACTCCATCTGGCCGGCACCAAGAAATGGTGGCCGCGCGAGGCCCTGGAGTGGTTTACCCTGCAGGCGCTTTCCCTGGCTCAAAGACAATCCGTGCAGATCATTGACAGGGTTGCCGCGGCCGTGTCCGGAGCTGCCGGCCTGATCCCCGCCTACATCAGGGACCATCCGGACTTTGCAGAGGTAGGCGGCCGCGTGTTGGCGACCTGGCGAGAAGGCCTCCACTTAGTCGGGTGGGAGGTGCCGCTTCCCGGCTGGCAGGGGGATAATGAGCAGGCTGGGTGACCTTACCGGGTAAAGACATCGTGTCCAAGGTGATTCTGCGCGCAGTTGCTGCGGGAGTGACCACCGTGGGTTTCACGGGCTTGAGACTGGCCCGAGCAGCAACATAGGCTTCGCAGCGGCAGCTGCCCTGCTCCTCCTCCACCCCTCTTCCTGACTAGAGACTATTCCTGAGGTACTTGCTTCGCCAATGCCGCCGGAAATACCGACTGAACAACCGGTAGTTGGCCTGAGAGGTTACTCGGAGCCAACGCACCGCGCCCCCGCTATTTCAATGGTACGGATAGGATACATAAAATAGCAAAGAAAAACCGGACAGCACCCACAGGGCGGGCGGCACCTCGTTGCGCCGACCGGTGACAGTTTTCAGCAGTGGATAGGAAAGAAGGCCGGCTGTCATCCCGACACCAATGTTGTAGGTAAAGCTGATCAGGGTAATGGTTAAAAACGCCGGTATCAACTCGGTGTAGTCATCGAAATCCAACCGGGCTACCGGCTTGATCATGAAGCTGCCGATGATGATCAGTACCGGACCATAGGCATGAGCGGGTACGACCGTCAGGAGCGGAGAAAGGAACAGCGACAGCAGAAAGAGCACCGCTACGACGATGGCAGTGAAGCCGGTCTTTCCCCCCTCCTCAATACCCGCCGCCGACTCGATGAAAGCGCCTGTCGTCGTGGTGCCCAACAGTGGCGCCACCAGGTTCGACAGCGCATCGGCCAGCATGGGGCGCTCAATGTCGGGAAGATTCCCTTTTTCATCCAAGAAGCCGGCCCGTGCGGAAAGACCGATCAGGGTGCCGATGGTATCCACAAAGGCCATCACGAACACGATCAACACCACCGGCAGAGCCTTGGGCGAGAGGGCTGCTGCGATGTCAAGCTGCCCGAAGATCGGCGCCAGGCTGGAAGGGAGCCCCACCAGCCGGGCGGGGAGCGGCGTGATTCCGACGGCAACCGAGAGCAGCGTCACGGCCAAGATGCCGATCATCAATGCGCCTGTCACGCGCTTGACCGTGAGCCAGGCCATCAGCCCGAAACCGGAGACGGCTAGCAGCACGGTTGGCGAGGAGAGTTTGCCGAGACAGACCGGTGCACCAGGTACCCCCAAAGTGACCACTCCCACTGTATTGAGGCCGATGAAGCTCAGGAACAGACCTATTCCCACCGCAAAACTGTACTTGAGGTTCAGTGGAATCGCCTCGGCCAGCCAACTCCGCACCCGCAGCACCGTCAACAGTGTGAACAGCACCCCTGCCAGGAAGATTGCCCCTAGTGCCGTCTGCCAGGGGTACCCCATCACTTTCACCACCGTGAAGGCGATAAAGGCATTTTCTCCCATGTAAGTCGCTATGGCAAAGGGGCGCTTGGCATAAATTCCCATCACCAGGGTGCCGAAAGCGGCCGAGACGATCGTAGCTGTCATGGACGGCCCCTTGGGGATGCCAGCCGCTTCGAGAATTGCTGGATTGACCACGATAATGTAGGCCATGGTCAGGAAGGTGGTCAAACCGGCAAGCAACTCACGACGATAGCTGGTACCGTTCTTCTCAAAGGCAAAATAATGCTGCATGGACTGATATCCTCACTTTTCAGTTATTCCCGACTGGCACGGTCTTCAGATACTCGATAACAACCGCCGCAGAGTTGTCGGCGGCAAGCCGGCCGAAAACCTTCCCTTCATTCTTCCCCGGGCCGCCTCCTGCCAAATCCGATAGCGACCGGAACGCGATGTAAGGGACCCGGTTAACGTAGGCCACCAGGGCGACGGCGGCGGTTTCCATGTCGAGAGCGTCGGCCTGGAAGGTGTCCCAGGCCCAGGAGCGGTAGGCTGCGTTGTCGACGAAGGTCGGACCGCTGACGCCGTTGCCGCCTACTACGACGCGTGGTTCATGGTCCAGACAGTCGCCCTCGGCGCTACAGCGGTGCAGCCGTACCTTGGATGACACCTGACGGGCAACGGCGATTGCCGAGGCATCAGCAGGAAACCAGAAACGCCGCTCCAGCTTGTCGGGTTCTCCACCCGAAACGGCTACCGAGGAGGCCCGAGGGAACATCATGCCGAAATTTTTGAAGTCACCGGTGAAACGCCCCGGATCCCATCCGGTCGGCGTCTCCCGGGCAAAGGCCTGCTCCTGGTAGTTGCCCCACTGGGCGGGAACCGTCACGTCACCCACGCGCAGGCCGGGGTTGACCCCGCCGGCAATGCCGGAGAAAATCACCCCCTGGACCGGGAAGTGGTCGAACAGCGCCTGGGTGGTCATGGCGGCGTTGATCATACTGAAACCGCTCAGGAGGAGCACCACGTCGTGCCCTCCCAGCCGCCCCAGATAGTGGCTGCGGCCGTTGATGACGCGCACCTCACTAATCTGGGCGGCTGCGCGCAGTTTTTCGAGTTCGGCGTCAAAGGCGGAGATGACAGCCAGACGGGGGGTCGTATCGATACGGGCTGTTACCGGTGCCACAGTCGCACAAGCGCTGAGGCAAGCCAGGCAGAGATAGAGGGAAACAGCCCTCGCCATGGTGCAAAGCATGAAAGACCTCCTGTTGAATATCAGTGTTGGCGTTTCGGTGCGCCACTTCCGGAGTCATAACGCTACAGGTTCCGCCCCCAGGACATACCGCTTGCTGGGCCGCACCATGACATAGATAAATGCCAGGGCGATCATGGGAAGGAAACCCAGGAACGCTGCCCGTATGCCCCAGAGTTGTGTCGCCAGCCCGCTCCAGATCGGCCCGAACGCCACGCCGGTGCCGGTAACCAGAAAGAACAAACCGGATAGTTTTCCCTTGGCTCCCGCCATCGTACCCAATCGAGAGAAGTTGATCGTCGTCAGCATGCCGGTGCCCAAACCGAAGGCTACGGCACCGGCTCCCAACTCCCAGGGGCGCGAGAGTGTGCCGCAAACAAGCAACCCCGCGGCTTGGGCCAGGAAGGACCAACCGTAGAGCCCGCGCAGAGGGTGCAGCTTCAGCAGGCGTCCACCAAACAGCATGATGCCTACAAAAGCAAAACCTTGCACGGCGATCAGGCGGGATGCCAGGCCGGGGGTGCCACCCAGGGTATGCGCGACCAACAGTACGATGTAGATCAGGTATGCGCTGTTGCTCGACATGGAGACCGCCTGCAGCATGGAGATCCGCCAGAGCAGGCGATTGCCCAACAGATCGCGGAACTGGTCCGAGAGGGTGGCACCACCCGGTACGGCTTGAAGCTTGCCGCCACCTCCCCTGCGATAGAGCGGAATGACCAGGGCTGGTGCCGCGACAACTCCGGCTACCAGCGCATAGGAGACGAGGTAGCTGACCCGCTGTGCGAGAAGCCCACCAACCAGCGGCCCGATAAAGTTCGCACCCACCCCCAGGGAAGCCCTGGCCCACCCTGCCCTGCCATATCCGAAGCGGCCGAGACAGGAAAAGAAGGCGGAGTTTACCGTGGTCCAGCGCACCTGCCCGAGCGCCGCCTCCAGGAAAAGGCAGCCCGTCAAAAGTGGCAGGGTCGTGGCGTAGGGGATCAGGCAAATCACGGCGGCGTCCAGCAGGCAGCTGACCAGATAGACCCGGCGGGCGCCGTAATGGTCGATCAGGAAGCCGCAGGGAAGTGTGGTCGCCAGGCCGCCGAACTGCGCCAGGCCACGTATCAGCCCGACACCCGCAGCGCTCACCGACAGGCTGATGGCGTAGAGCGGCAGCAGGAGCTGCATTACCCCTCCCGCCAGGCCGGAACTTATGCTTAAGGCTATGAAGGCAAGCAGCAGGCGGTCCGCGGAAAGCATCCCGGTTATGTTGCCGCAGCGTGGAAATGGGAAAGGATGGCGCTCCCCAGGTCCTCGAGCAGCGTCGCCGCACCACGATATCCGGCATAACCGCGGCTCAACAGCACCCGGTCAGCCACCGGGAACGAGACCTGGAGAAACGGCACTCCCAGGCGGTCGGCCACCCCGGCCTCGAGAGAACTCCCGAGCACCAGCCCCGGCTTGGCGGCAAGCACCAGGTCGGCAATCTCGCCCCGGTCCTCGGTGAAGGCCACCTCTGTCGGGAATCCCGGCACCTGTCCCGCCAGCTGAGTGACCAGGTTTTCCCGGACGTAATCCGGAGGGTTGTCGGTTATGACCAGGGTGCGCGGTGAAAGTCCGAGTGTCCCGGCGAGAAAATCACTCAGCCCCGCGACCTGCGCGCTCTCCCCGACCAGTGCAAATTCGCGCTGGAATCCGGCCCGGTAGTAGGTGTCGGCAAGGCCGGCCAGATAGGCATGCAACCGGCGCTCTTCCTTCACGAGAAAGGCTTCACTTCTCTCCGGATCAAGGTCCAGGAGATGGATCAGGCTGCGCAGCAAATGCCCCGCGGCGGCACCGACCGGCAGGCTGTCAAAGCAAAGCGAAGGCGTTCCGTAGCGCTCTTCGAGAAGCCTGGCCGGCTGGTCTCCCCAGACGGAAACCACCAGGTTCAGTGACGCCTCGGGGACCCGCTGCCAGGCGGCGACCCCCTCGCCCGGCCCGAAAAGCAGGTTGGGCACCAGGCCGACACCCTCCAGCAGGCGCCCGAGTTCCTCCAGATTGCCGCGCCAGAACGGGTCCTGATGCGGCACAATGCCCCAGACATTCACGAGGCCTGCGTCCTTCCCTTGGGCTCCCTTAATGCCAAGGTCCGGCAACTGCTCGATGATTGCCTTGACCGCCAGTTGATACCCCTGATGTGAGGCCCCCCTGAATCCGGGGGTGTTGGCGTAGATCACGGGCCAGTCCTGCTCGCGCCCCTCCTTTGCCATGGCCGGGACGTCATCCCCTACCATTTCGGTGGCACAGCCAGAAAGGATGGCGTACAGATCCCCTTTAACGACCTTCACCGTGTTCTTGAGCTGCTCGCGCAGTCGGGAGCCCCCCCCGAAGACGACATGCTTCTCGCTTATATTGCTGGAGGAGACCGGAGGCCCACCGAAGGGGTCGCTGCCGGGATTCAGGCGCGTTACCCCGAAATAGTTCTGGACCCCGCAACCGGCGGTGCTGTGGATGACCGGTACTGCCCCCTCAATGGATTGGACAACCGCAAGCGCTCCATGCAGGGCGCAGGAGTTTCGCGATGCTTCGATATGATGTGCCATCTATTTGACCTCCTGCTTGATGTGCCAGTTGGGACTGCGCCGGTACCAGGCATCGTGGTAGGGCGGGGAGGTGCGGGCCAGGGCTGCCCCGAAGGAGGGGTTGCGCAGGGCCAGGGAAATCCGGCCCGCCAGAGAGACCAGGCCGCGGTAACCGAGGATCGGTGCGTCCTCCAGAGAGACCACCGCCCCCCCGAGCCTGCCGAGCTGCCCCAGGTGCGCGGAATCACCCAAGTACAGATCGGGGGTCAGACGCTTCAGGATGGAAACCTCTTCGAAAGGCTGCCCGTCGGCCACGTGGATCTGCAGGTCGGGATGCCTCACCGAGAGCTCCTCCAGCCTGCGTCGGTGCAACTGGTCCAGATGGCTCACTGTAATGCCGACCACCTCGCCACCGAACTCCTGCACCAATTCCAGCACGCCGAAAGCGGTGGCGGTAGCGAGCCCCAGGTAGACCCGGACCCCCTGCAGGGAGAAACCGGCCAGCTCAACCCGGGCAGCTATCGACTCCTGCTCGTGAAGAAAACGCGCCTTTTCTTCCAGCCCGAGCGCGGCGCCGACTGCGGCAAGCCAGCGGCCGGTGGCTCCCAAGCCGACCGGGCGCGGGGCCTCGATATAGGGGACTTCGTACTCGTCCCGCAGGCTCACTCCGAGGTAATCCTCCGTATCCTGATCGAGCGGGATGGAAAAGCAGGCCGAGGTGGCGTCGCGGAAGGTGCCGGCGCCGGCACCGTCCGGGAGGACGTTCAGCTCCACGCCGAGCGCCGACAGAAGCCGTACCGCCTCGCTGAGATCCGGGCGGTGTTCGGCAACCGCCAGCAGGTTGACCCTGTTGTTTGCTTCCCGTGCCTTACGCGGCCCTCCCAGATACTTCAACAGCGCATGCAGGGTGGCATCGTAGCCGGTCACCGCGTTTCGCGACGCGAAGCCGGTGACATAGACCGGAACTATGGCGAGTTCCAGCTCCTCGTGCAGCTCCTCCACCACCGACTGGATGTCGTCGTTGTTGATGGCCACCACCGGGCTGGAGACGATGAAGACCACCTCGGGATGATAGCGGTGGTGCAGCGCGGTCACCGCCCTGCGCAGCTTCAGGTCGGCCCCCATAATGGTGTCGCGCTCGTCCAGATTGGTCACAATCAGGCGGCCACTCGGTTCGCGGGCCTGGAAATAGAGACCAGCCGCGGCACAGCCTCGCGGGGCGTGCACGACCGTCACGCTGTTGCGGATCCCGGCCAAAAGCTGCAGGGCGTAGAGCAGATCATCCTGGCTGCTCTGGGAAAAGGTGCGGATCCGCTGCACGGTAGCCTCACCTGCGAGTTCAGCCGCCACGGCGGTCGCGCTCCCCTGCCAGGCGTTCATGGTATCGAGCCGCTTCTCGCGGCTGCGCGGTGCTTTGGCCTTCAGTATGCTCATGTGGGTAATCCTCTGCGCGTAGGCTGGTTTTGTTAAATTGCGGCCATCTCGTGCACCACGCCGGCGTCGACCTCGAAGATCCTGTCGCCCCACTCCCTGGCCCACTTCTTCAGCTCCGGGCCGTTCAACGGCTTGGGTATGACGGTATCCTCGTTTTTGTCGATGAAGTTGGCCAGATCGCGATAGACCTGGGCCTGGTCCGACTTCGGGGCCGCTTCGATGACTGTCTGCCCGTACAACTCGCTCTGGGCAACCGTCATGGAACGCGGCACGTTGCCAATGACACCGGTACCGGTTTTCGCAGCGAAGTCCTGTATGAGCGACGTGGCATAGGGGAGCAGCACGCTGTTGGCGATGACCCCACCCAGGCGCGCTCCGCCGGAAGGGGCGTACTTGTTGATCGCCTTGAACAGGTTATTGGCGGCAAAGATCGCCATGAAATCCGAGGAGGTCACCACGAAGGCTCGGTCCGCGATGCCGTCGCGGATCGGCACGGCGAAGCCGCCGCAGACCACGTCCCCCAGGACGTCGTAGAGCACGAAATCAGGCTTGTACTCCTCGAACAGCTTCAGGTCCTGGAGCAGTTCCACCGCCGCGTTGATGCCGCGCCCGGCGCAACCGACGCCGGGGACCGGACCACCCGCCTCTATGCAGAGGACGCCGCCAAAGCCGACCGCCGAGATGTCCTCGATCCTGACCTTACTCTGCTCGCGCAGGGTGTCGAGCACGGTCGGCAGGTCGTTTCCCCCGCGCAGGATGGTGGTGGAATCGCTCTTGGGGTCGCATCCGACCTGGATGACCCGGTAGCCTGCCTCGGCCAGCGCTGCGGAGATATTGGAGGTGGTGGTCGACTTCCCGATGCCGCCCTTGCCGTATATGGCGATGTGTTTGCCTTTTTTCTCACTCATTGCAGTTCCCCTTTTCTCGATTGACGTGCAGGTAAAAAAAAAGGCCAAGCTTCATCGCGCAGATGGGGCTTGGCCTCCAGTATCTCTGGTAAACCACTAACGCTATTTAATTCATAATCGGCATGACACCGCGTTGCTGCCGCGTCAATCGATCGGGACGACGCAGCGGTCGTCCACCCATACCCCGCCTTTGGTCTGGCACTTCTTTGCTTTGGCAAAAATGTCCTCACCCGGGGCGCTGCCGACAGGTTTCAGCTGTTTTTCGCGGGTGACGCTGTCGGCAGGAGCAGGCGCTGCCACCGGGACGGCCGCCCCTGCCCGCCGGGTCGAGCAGTCATAGGCGAATCCGGTCACCTCACCTCCCAGTCGTCTTCCTTCATCGGCGGTAACGAGCAGGGTGTCTGCGCCGGGAACTCTGGCGGCCTTGTTTCGAGCGTCATAGGTCGCATAGATTACGCCGTAATCCCCGCTGGAAAGGAATGATTCGGCTGCGCCGCGCACCGGCGCCAACCTGGTGCAGGCTGCAAGAGCGGTTGCGGAACCGTCGCGCACGACCCTGATGGCCCGTCCACCATCGGTTAGCCGCGTTGCGCAACCGGCCAGCAGCAAAAAAATGAATAGTGGAGCTGCCTTGAGAAACATTATTTCCTCCCTGCGCCAGGCAACGTCGGCATAAAAAAAGAGGCCAGGCTGGACGAGAGCTTGTTGCTCGTCCTGCCTGGCCTCCAGTATCTCTGGTCAGCCTTGTTGTGAGCACCTTACCAAAAGGCCGCAAAACATGTCAAGCTATTTTATACAATGTCTACATAGTTAATATACTTTTAGAGATCAGGTCTGAGGAGTCGGGTCCTGGGTGCGCTGAAAGATCTGGATGCGAATGGTATGCGCCACCTCGAACCGTTCCGGCGCTACGCTTTCAAGGGCTTCAGCCAGTTCCCCGTCGAAGGCATCGACCTGCTCCTGGGGGAGCGCCGCCCCGATGAACTTGGTCGCCCGCATCCGCCCGCGCCAGGAGGAGCGGGTGAAGGGTAGCTGCGCCGAATACTGGTGGTAGGTTTTCAGGCGAAAGCCGGCACGGCTCCATTCGGGCTCTGCTGAGGTGTCCCGTTCGTCATAACGGTGGCTGAAATGCTCGCTATATTTTCCCAGCAGCGCATTGGTGCGTCGGGTCACCTCGTCGTTCTCCTGCCAGACAATCGAACTGATCAGCAGCAGCCCGTCCGGCAGGAGCACCCGTTTGACCTGCTCCACGATACGCTGCGGATGAAAATACCCCCAACACATGCTCGCCGTCACCGCATGAAATCGACCCGACTCTACCGGGGCATCTTCTGCGCCCGAGATGATAAAGCGAATGTCAAGGAAATGAGCGGCCGCCTTTTCCCTGGCTTCGGCTATCTGTCCCGGGGAAAGATCGACCGCCGTGACCTGGGCACCTTGCCTGGCGAACGGAATGGCGAGTGCGCCGGTCCCGGAGCCGATGTCGAGTATCTGCTGGCCCTGAAGGCCGATTCCGAACAGTTGAAGCAAGTTGAAATAGTCCTCCGGATACCCTGGGCGGTAAGTGCCGTAATCCTGTGCTGCGTTGTTCCAGTTAAGTGGTACAGCTTGCTCTGGTGACATGGCTTAACTCCGTGTAGTTTGTGATTGTGACCGATTAGCCGGAGCCTCACACCGCCTCGTCTAGAAGGATCCCGGACTGGTGCAACTGCCAGTAATGCCCGCCGCGCACCAGAAGATCGTCATGGGTCCCGCTCTCGATGATGCGTCCCTGGTCGAGGACGATGATACGGTCCATCTCCTGCACTGTTGCCAGCCGGTGGGCGATGACCAGCAGGGTGCGCCCGGCGGAAACCCGGTGGATGGCACGCTGCAGCACCTCCTCGGTCCGGGAGTCCAGGCTGGCGGTCGCCTCGTCCAGGATCAGGATGCGGGGATCGAACACCAGCACCCGGGCGAAGGAGAGCAGCTGCCTCTCCCCGGCCGACAGTGTCGCGGCCCGCTCCGACAGTTGGGTGTGGTAACCCTGCGCCAGACGGAGGATGAAAGGCTCCGCCCCGACCAGCCGGCAGGCCTCCCGTACCCGCTCCTCGGCGATCCCCTCCTGAAAGAAGCGGATGTTATCCAACACGGAGCCGGAAAAGAGGGTGACATCCTGCTGAACGATGCCAATGGTGTTGCGCAGCGCCTCCAAGGGCCAATCCCGCACATCCTTGCCGTCGATTACCACCCTCCCGGCGCTCGCGTCGTAGAAGCGGGTCACCAAGTTCATGAGCGACGATTTGCCGGCCCCGGTCGCCCCCACGAAACCGACCCGCTCGCCGGGGCGGATCTCCAGGCGGATCTCCTTCAGCACCGGATGGCCGGGGCGGTAGGCCAGGGAAACCCTGTCAAAACGCACCTCCCCGCGAATGACGGGAGGTACGGCTCCGGCCCGCTCCCTGATGTCCGGCTCCTCCCTCAGGGTCGCGGCGATGCGCTCCGTCGCCACCAGGGTGGACTGGAAGGTGTTCATCTGCTGGGAGATGGTGTTGATCGGCTGGAAGAAGCGCCTGATATAGCCGATGAAGGCGTAGAGGACCCCGAAAGAAAGGGCGCCTCCCAGGACTGCTTGGCCGCCGAACCAGATCAGGGCGGCGATTCCCAGGTCGCCGAGCAGTTCGGTCACGTTGAAGAAGAGCAGGAAGTACCAGTTTTCCCTGATGCTGGCCCGCACCAGGAGACGGTTCCTCTCGTCGAAGCGCTTTTGCTGCTTTGCCTCCTGGCGGAAGATCTGGATGATCGGCATCCCCTGGAGGTTCTCGGCCAGAAAGGCGATGGCGTTCCCGAGCCGGGCCCTCACCTCGGTGTTGATGGAGCGCATCCTGCGCTGGAAAAAGACCGCTATGGACACCACCAGAGGAATCAGGATGAAGCAGTACAGGGCGACCTTCAGGTCGAGCTGCACCATGAACCCCATGATCAGCACCAGGGAGAAGAGCCCCCGCAGGGTGCTGGAGAGAAACTGGGTGAAGAAGTTGTTGAGCGCCTCGGTATCGCTCACCACATTGGTGATGATCCTGCCGGCGCTGTTCTGGTCGAAGTAGCGCAGCGCCAGGGTCTGGATGTGGCGGAACAGGTCGATCCGGATCGCCCGGACGATGGACTGCCCAGCATACTGGAGCAGGATTTCCTGGTAGTAGGTGAGACCGAAGGAAAGCAGAACCACACCGAGATAACCGCCTGCCATCAAGAGGATGGCGCGCTCGTTCGGGACCCTGACGACGAGGTACTTGTCAATGGCCACCTTGACCAGGTACGGCTGGATCAGGTCGACCATGACGACCGCGATCACCAGCAGGAATACCAGCAAGAGCCGGAGCCGAAAGCGCTTCACATAGGGGGCGAGGGTGCCGAAGTCGCTTAGGTAGCTGTGCCTTGAAATATCGTTCATGCCGCGTCCTCCGTCATTCCCGATTCGAGCGCACCAAGCTCACCGGTGAGATCCTCCCGGTCCGCGCCAGGCTCCAGATCGCCGTCTGCGGGGATCGAGCCGGCATCATCCGCCGCACCCGACTGCATCAGCCACTGTCCCGCATAGGTGCCGCCCAGCTCCATCAGGAAGGCATGGTTCCCGCGCTCCGCGACCCGCCCCTCCTTGAGGACCAGAATCTCATCGGCATGCTGCACGGCACTCAACCGGTGCGAGATGATGATCGTTGTCCTGGCGCCGTCTTCCGACGCGGCCCGGTCCAGCGCGGCGATCTCGCGCAGGTTCCGGATGATGAGCCGCTCCGTGCTGGTGTCCACCGCACTGAGGGAATCATCCATGATCCGGATCGGTGCATCCTTGTAGATCATCCGGGCGATGGCGATCCGCTGTTTCTGCCCCCCCGAGAGCCGGACCCCGCGGTCGCCGATCTCGGTGGCGAAACCCTCGGGGAAGGCGCGGATGTTGTCGTAGACTGCGGTGACCCGGGCACAGCGTTCCACAAGCTCCAGGTCCGGGTACTCGTCGGCGAAGCCGATATTATCCAGTACCGTGGTGGAAAAGAGGAAGCCGTCCTGTGGGACGTAGGCTATCCCCTCCCGAAGCCTGGCCAGTTTAATGTCGAATACATCCACCCCATCCAGGAAGACGGTCCCGCCCGGGGGGTCATAGAGCCTGAGCAGCAGGTTGGCGAGGGTAGTTTTGCCGCTTCCCATTTCGCCGATGATCCCCAGCGTCTGTCCCGGACCTACGGTAAAGGAGATTCCAGTCAGCACCTTCCGGTCGCTACCCGGGTAGCGGAAACTCAGATTCTCCACCCGGAGCTCCCCTCGAAGCGGCTTGTTGCTCAGCGTTCCGTAGCGGTCCTGGACCTCCGGCACAACATGGAGCAAGGTGGCGATGCGGTTCAGGGAGGCGGAGGAGCGCTGGACGATGTTCAGCACGTTGCCGAGCTGTTCCAGCGGCTGTCGCAGCATCGCCACATAGAGGGTGAAGGCGACGAAGTCGCCGAGGGTGATCTCACCTGCTATGACCAGGAAGCCGCCATAGCCGAGGACCGTTATGAACCCGAGGTTTACCAAGAGGGGGATCAGGGCGCCGAACAGGGAGGAGAGCCGCACGAATTTCATCTTCTCGGCGAAGATGCCGTCCACCTTCGCCTCGAAGCGTCCGATCACGACCTCCTCGGTGCCGAAAGCCTTGACGGCGCGGATACCGCCGATCACCTCCTCGACGGTCTGGGCCATCGCACCCAGGGCCTCTTGCGAGCGGTGCGACTGCTGCTTGATGCGGGGGCCCAGCCTCTGTACCAGGACCGGAATGGCCAAAAGCGGCCCGAGCCCCGCCAGGGAGAGACGCCAGTCCACATGAACGGCCATCAGGTAGATCGTGGTGGCCAGCATCGCCAGACCGCTGACCGACACGTTGATCCCCATGGAGGTGAGCTCCCGCACGGCTTCCACGTCGCTCAGGGCATGGGACAACAGGTCCCCAACGCTGTGCCGGTGGTAGTAGGAGGGGGAGAGTGAGCCCCACTTCTCGAACAGATCACGCCGCAGTTGGTAGGTGAGCAGGCGCCCCTTGCGGTGCACGATGATCCGTCCGGTCCACCCCGCGGCAACACGGATCGCGCTGACGAGTGTCAGGGTACCGGCTACCCCGGCAAGTTCCGACGCGGTCAACTGCCCGGCCCGGAGCCGGTCGGTGCAGCGGCCGAGCAGCCGGGGGATCAGCGCCATGAACAGACTCCCCGAGGCAACCATGGCCACTCCGGCAAGGTAGGTGAACCAGTGCCGGCGTAGGTAGCTGCCGACTATGCGCCATCCGGATCCCTTTTTCATTGGGAAAGGAACCTCCCGTCCACCAGTTTCTGTGCCGTCACGTTGACAGACCTGTCCAATTCGCCAAGGTCCTTCAGGATTTTGATGGCGTTGTCGGTCCCTGCCATATCGACGCATCCGCTGGAGTCCCAGCTGGGCAGTTGCTGATCCAGGACGCGGCGCAGCGGCTTTTCCTCAAGTTTCAGCTCGGTTACACCAAACTGGATCGCTTCCTCGGGATGGGCCTTGACGTATTCGACCGACTTGCGGTACCCGGCCAGAAAGCCGCTGACCCCTTGCGGCTTTTGGGTGATAAACCGGTCGGTGGCGAAGAAGTAGGAGTGCTGGTAGCGGCCAAAGTAGTCCTGGGCGCGGGCCAGCACCTTGCCGACCCCTTCGATTTCCGCCTTCGCCGCAACCATCTCGGTGGTCAGCAGGGCCTCGATTTGCCCGCTCTGCAGGGAAGCGTAGGCCGCCGCCCCGAACCCTGCGTCCAGATTCTGGAAGTCGCTCAGTTTAAGCCCGTTGGCTCTGGCGATGGTGGCAAAGGCTTGGATGGTACCCTGCCCTGGACGGCCGCCGCTCACCTTCTTCCCCTTCAGGTCCTTGAAGGCGGCATAACCCGGCCGAGCGACCACGACGAAGTGCTGGCCGGGAGCGACGGGTGAACCGACGATCTTAATCGGGACCCCTGCCGCCGCCCCCACCACTATGGGGGAGCCGACGCCGCCGATATCGATCTCGCCGGCTGCCCCGGCTGTCACCGACTCGACTCCACCGGGAAAATCGCTGACCTTCAACTCCACACCCTTTTCGGCGAAGAACCCCTTTTTGACGCCAAGATAGAGCGGGAGACTCGCCTCGTTGACGCCGATGGTGGCATAACGCACCAGGATTTTCTCGCTCCCCGGATTGCCCGAGCTGGCTGCTTCCTTTTTCGAGCAGCCTTCCAGGACCATGAAAAGTGAGAGCGCTACTGCCAGTTTCACTGTGATGCGTAACATGAGCTGTTTCCTTTCCGATTGGGCACGATATAAACTGACTGCGATTTGTTGCTACTTGGGCAGAAACTGCTGGTCTACGATTTTATTGGCAGTGATCTGTACCTTGGGATCGATCTCGCCCAAGTCCTTCAGAATCTTGATGGCGTTGTCGGTCCCCACGATGTCAACCTTGCCGCTGGTATCCCAAGTCGGGATATCCTTTGCCTGTACGATCCGGAAGGACTTCTCGTCCTGCTGCAGGTCCTTGATGCCGAACTGGATCGCCTCCTCGGGATGCGCCTTGATGTACTCGACGGTCTTACGATAGGCGACCAGGAAACTCCTCACCTTGTCGGGCTTTTCCTTGATGAACTGGTTGGTGGCAAAGATGAAGGTGTGCTGATAGTGGCCAAAGTAGTCCACAGCCCGCTCCAGAACCTTCCCGAACCCCTCCAGCTCTGCTTTGACGCCGATGACTTCCGAGGTGATGACGGCTTCGACCTTGCCTGCCTGCAGGGCGGCCAGCGCATTTGCCGAGCTGCCGGCATTGACATACTGGAAGTCCGAGAGCTTGAATCCCTTCGCCTTGGCGATGACATTAAAGGCCTGGATCGTCCCCTGCCCTGCGCCGCCCGGGCTGATCGGTTTACCCTTTAGTTCGGCGAGGCTATGGTAGCCGGGGCGTGCCACCAGGATAAAAGGCTGACCGGCTGAGGGAGGGGAGCCGACGATGGTGATCGGCACCCCGGCGGCGGCCCCGGTGATGATCGGCGACCCCATCCCGCCCAGCTCGGCCTCGCCAGCCGCGGCCGCGGTAACCGCCTCCACGCCGCCGGACACCGTGACGACCTTTACGTCAAGCCCCTGCTCTGCGAAGAAACCCTTCTTTATTCCGAAGGTGATGGGGAGGTTCGCTGCACTGGTGGCGTAACGAATCGTTTCCAGTTTTGCGGCGCCATCGGCATGCGTCCCCTTGGCAGCTTCCCCCTTGGTGCAACCGGATGCCAGGACAGTGAGTACCCCGAGCGCGGCCAATGTTTTCATGATGAGGCGCATGATCTTGATCTCCTTCCTTTAAGCCATCAAGGGCCGGTGAAACCGTTGGCGCACTGCCGGACTGCCGGCATCAGTCGAGCGAGGGGAATTTCCATTGGGTCAGGTTATCGCCCTCGAACTCCCCGTTCTTCACCTGGAAGACCTCGGCGCTGTGGGGGCCCGACGCGGGGCCGCTGTACATCTGCTTGGTGGTGAAGCCGTAGCGGCGGAAGATGTCGGTCGCCCTGTCGAGCAGGTCCCAGTGCCATTCCGCCTCCGGGCTACGGTATCCTTCAAGGGCGGTCCCCTTCTCGGGACGGAACGCGCTGAAGTGGCAAACGATCCCTTTGGAGGCGAGGTACTCAATACCTTCCAGGGTGGACTCTTTCGGTTCCAGCCCGCCGACGATTGTTGAGTGCACGTTCCCCTTGCCAAAGACGTCTACCGAAAATTCCAGGGAATCAAGCCAGTGTTGCCAGCCGCCGTTGCGCTTCTCCTTGCCGGGGCAGACCGCCGCGAAGATGTTCCTGTCCCAGACCTCGATGTTGGTGGAGATATTGTCAAACCCGGCTTCCTTGTACTTGGGGATGACCGAAAGATCCGCCGGGGCGCCGACGATGGCGGCACCGTAAAAGGAGCTGTACTTCTCGTGAATGGCGTCCGCCACATCGAGATAGTACTCCAACTCGCGCCGCTCCGGCACGAACCCCCCGGTGATGCGGAAGTGGTTCGCCACCCCCGCCTGGCGGGCGATGTCGTACGCCTCAGCCACCTGCTTCGGGGATTTCAGCAGCACCTTGTTCCGCGTACCATCCTTGGCGCGCTCGTTGAATGCGCAGAACAGGCAGTCCTCCCCGAGGTCCTTCAGAGAGCACTCGTTGCTGTACATGACGTGGAGCCCCCCCTGGTGGTTGATGTTGGTGATGTCGCGCACCTTCTCTCCGGTGGAGAGTTGCTGCTCCGAGGTCGGGTTCCCCTTGAGAAAGGTGAGCTGGCCAATGCGGGTTTTTTCGTCGTAGAGCACCGGATGGCCGTCTTCGACGACCAGAGCGTAGGGGGTCCAGCGGCTCTGGTGACTGCGCGCGGTGATGCCGTGCGGGAGATAGAACCCGGTGAGGCCTCCTGCGCGGTTGAAGGGCGAGGCCAGCTCAAGGTGATCCTGGAACCGGTTGATCTCCTCGTTGTTGAAGGAAATACCCTTTTCCGAAAGGTGCAGCCCGAGTCGTGCTTCGTTGAGAAGAATCTGCTTTGCCGCTTCCTTGTTGGTCGATGCGGCAGCAGCCTGAGCAGGTTGTACGTTGTTTGTGTCAGCCATGTTGTTTCACTCTCCTGATAGGTAATAGTGCCTTGATTTCTGTTGGTGGTGTCAGTGACGAAAAAGAGCTGTTTCAGTGCACTGCCGACTCGCCGCGCCAGCGGTCGTAGTGCCTGCCCAGCCGCTCCAGCGAGAAGTCGAGGGCGATTCCGGTGGCAGCGACCACCAGCACCCCGGCGAAAACCTTGTCGGTCTGGAAGGTGGCGCCGGCATACTGGATCAGGTAGCCGATCCCCTGGGAGCCGCCAAACACCTCTGCGACGATCACCCCCAGAAGCCCCCTGCCCGCCGCAAGACGCAAGCCCGTGATGAGAAACGGCACGGAGGTCGGCAGAGCCACGGAGCGGAAGATCTGCCAGCGTGTGGCGCCATAGGAGCGGGCCACACGCACCAGATCGGCGTCGATGGTGCTCATGGCGACCTGCAGGTTGACAATGAGCGGGAAGATGGCGCTCAGGGCAACCACGACGATCTTCGAGGTGATGCCGAGCCCGAACCAGATGATGAAGAGCGGCATCAGCGCGATGCGCGGAGTCGCCTGCATCGCGGCGATAAAGGGACCGAAGGAGGCGTTGACGACCTTGAACCACCCCAGCATGATCCCGACAGGAAAGCCGACTACGATGGCCGCGCCGAAGCCGAGCAGGAATTCCGTTCCGCTCACCGCCAGGTGCTGCGCCAGCGTGCCGTCCTGGATCAGGGCCAGGCCAGCCTTCACGACCCGGGAGGGGGCGGAGGTGAAGAGCGGGTTGACCAGGGCGAGGCGTCCCACCAACTCCCAGGCGACCAGAAAAAAGACGATGACCCCGCCACCGAGCAGGGTGTTGATGACCTTCTCCCGCTTGGCGGCATAAGATTTGGGAATAACGGTCAGACTCTTCATATGCCCCCCCCTATGTTGGCGTTCCCTTCGATGACGCTCCAGATCTGGTTCACCAGCCCCCTGAACTCCTCGGACTCCTTGATTTCGGCGCGTCTGGGTCGCGGGATGGGGATACTGACGTCGGCAAGTACGTGTGCCGGCCGGGCCGAGAAGACGATGACCCGGTCCGAGAGGAGCACAGCCTCGTCGATCTGGTGGGTGACCATCAGCACCGTCTTGCCGACTTTTTCGCATAATTCCAAAAGCTCCTGCTGCATCAGCTCCCGGGTGATGGCGTCGAGCGCGGCGAACGGTTCATCCAGGAGCAGCACTTCGGGGTCGCAGGCAAGCGCCCTGGCCAGGTTGACCCTCTGTTGCATGCCGCCGGAGAGCTGGTGCGGGTAATGGTGCTCGAAGCCGTTCAGCCTGATCAGGTTGACGTAGTAGCTTGCCTTCTCGCGCGCCTCCTCCGGCTTCATGCCGCTTAATTCCAATCCGTAGGTGATGTTGCGACCTACCCGCCTCCACGGCAGGAGCGACGCCTTCTGGAACACCATGGCCCGGTCGGTCCCCGGCCCGGTTACCACCTTGTCGCTGACCCTGATTTCGCCGTGCTGGTGTTTCACCAGTCCAGCGATGGCGTTGAGAAAGGTCGATTTGCCGCACCCGCTTAAGCCCACGATGGTGACGAACTCCCCCTCGCGGATGTCGAACTTCACCTTGTCGACCGCGACCATGGTGTGCCCGGTATTCTTGTCGAGATAGCCGATCACCAGATCATTGACCGAAAGCTTGACCTCACGGCCGGCCGGCGTTGGCACCGGCAAAGGGGAAGACGCCGGAAACGGCACCCCCCTGACCGGCCGCTCACCGGAGGTGGCGCGGGCGACGGGTGCGAGTAGTCCGTTACCGATACTGTTCTTGTCAACGTTCGCTGAAGGCATGTCGTTCCTCGTTTCGCGCGGGAATAAAAAAAGAGACCGACGCCATCAGGCAGTCGGTCTCTAGTTGTCTAGTCAACCTATTTCTATTTATGCTACATATTAAGTAGATTAATATGCGTTTTCCGTGCATCTGTCAACGTTTTTCTGTGCTCCACTGCAGGTACGCCTCCGTTACGTTCGGGTAAGGTTGCGCTTAGCTGCAGAGCTTCAGGGGATCAGGATGCGCTGGGGCGGCCCGTATCCCTTGGAGCGGTCGAGAAATTCCAGTTCGGCTACCGTGATCTTGTAGATGGCCGCGTTCCCCAGGTCTCCCCTGGCGACCCGCTCCCTGAAACGCGGGCTCTTGGCGCTCAGGCTCTGAATGGCCGAGTCGTACCCCCTCTCGCCGCTTTGAACCTGCCTGGCCTCGCCAACAAGAAGCACGCTTTTCCATACTTCCGCCGCCTGGTTGTCGTGCTCGAAATAGAAGGACACCCGCCGGTTACGCTCAATCTCAGCGACCTTGGCGGCATCTTTGCCGGTGGAAAAAAAGAGGTCCGTGCCATGCGGCGCGAAGCTTCCCATGGCGCGGGAAACCGGGGTAAGGTCCTCGCGCACATAGGTAAGAACGGCATGCTTCGACTCCAGGATGTACTGCAGGATTTCAGCTTCAGTCGTTGCTCTGCTCATATATTCCCCCACAAGGTTGGCAGCCGAAACGGTCGCCGGTTTCGGGCAGGCACGCGGCCTGCCCCGTTCATCACGCAGCCGACTTGCCAAACACCGGGAGTGTCTCGTCCTCGATCCGGTAGATGTCGTGCACCAGGAAGGTCGGGCTGGGGGAGGTGTCGTAGAGCTGGTCGTAAGTGAATCCCGCCTTGCGCGCGATGGCAGCGGCCTTGTAGGCCATGTCAAGATGCCACTCCGGGGTCGGGGTGCGGTGCCCTTCCAGGCCGGAGCCGGGGTTGGCGCACCAGGCGCCGGAGAGAGAGATGATCCCCCTGGCCGCGAAATACTCGAGCCCCTCCAGGGTCTTCTCCTTCGGTTCGATTCCCGCCACGATGCCGGAGCGGACCCGGCCGTGGCCGAATACCGAGGAAGCGTATTCGATCGCCTCGATCCAGTGTTCCCAGGAGCCGCAGTGGCTCACCTTGCCGGGACAGATTGTGTTGAAGTAGTTCTTGTCCCAGCACTCGATGTTGATGGCGAGGGTGCGGAAACCGGCCTCCTTGTATTTGTCGATCACCTTGAGGTCCTTGGGTGCCCCGATGACCGCGGTGCCGTTGAAGTCCTCCAGGCCCGTATGCTCCTGGATCGCCTCCGCTACGTCCAGGTAGTAGTCGACCTCACGACGCTCCGGGACGAAGCCGCCGGTAAGGTTGACGTGCTTGGCCCCCTCCTGGTACGCGGCGGCGACGGTCTCGCCGATCTGCTTGGGGTTTTTCCAGAAGATGCTTTCCTTCTCGCCGTAGGCGTCCTTGGTGGCGTTCGCGTTGCAGAACAGGCAGTCCTCTCCCTTGTCCTTCAGGGCGCACTCGTTGCTGTAGGCGATGTTGATGGTCCCTTCACGGCCGTAGGCGGCGACCGTCTTCATGCTGGTGCCGTCCGAGGTCGAATACTGGTAGTACTTGGGCCTGAGGTCGAAATCGATCGGGAACAGGATCCTTCCGCCGTCGCGCAGGTGAAAGACCCCGTCGTCGCTGGTTAGGCTGTACTGGGAGCGGTTGTCCCAGCGCAGCCCGATGTGCAGGCCGTGGGGGGTCCGGAATCCGCAGGGGAAGGCGATGGAGACGTGGTGCTCGTGGTCCATCTCGAAGAGGGTGTGCACCTGCTCCTGGTATTTGCCGCCCAGGTCGAGGGTCCGGTAGATGTTCGGGTTGAAGGCGACACCTTCCACCATGACGGCGTTTTTTATCGCCAGCTCCTGGTACAGTTTTTCTTTGATAGCGTTTGCGCTCATGTTCAGTTCTCCTGACTGTTATCTGGTGATAGGTCGATTAGTGTTAGCTAAATCGTGTAACTGAAAGGCGTTTCGGTGTGGAGGTGGAACTCTTCCAGCACCTCCTCCTTGATGCGCAGGAAGTCAACACCGGCCCGGTCCCGCGGGCGGGCGAGCTTCACCGGTATGATCTTCTTGATGGTCCCCGGCCGGCTCGACATGATGACGATCCGGTCCGAAAGGAAGATCGCCTCGTCCACGTCGTGGGTCACCATGATCATGGTGATCCCCTCCTGCTTCCAGATGCGCTCCAGCTCCTGGTGCATGTACATGCGGGTCAGTGCGTCCAGCGCCCCGAGCGGCTCGTCCAGCATCAAGATCTCGGGGCGGTTCACCAGGGCGCGCGCGATGGCCGCCCGCTGGGACATCCCCCCCGAGAGCTGGTGCGGGTAGTGCTGCTCAAACCCCTTCAGCCCCACCAGCTCGATATGCTCCTGGACCGTCTGGCGCGCCTCTCCGTTGCGGCCGTTTTTCAGCCCCAGCCCGACATTCTTTTCGACGGTTAGCCAGGGGAGCAGCCGGTGATCCTGGAACACCACCCCCCTTTTCAGATCCGGCCCGTTCAGGCGCTTGCCGTCCAAGAGGATCTCACCCTCGTAGTTGGACTCAAGTCCCACCACCAGCCGGAGGAAGGTGGTCTTGCCGCAGCCGCTTTGCCCCACGATGGAGATGAACTCTCCGGGCTGTACCGTCAGGTTGATGTCGTTCAGCACCTTGACGTCCTCCTTCCCGGATCTGAACCCCTTGTTCAGGTTCTTAACCTTGAGTGTTCCCAGTTTTTCCATTGTCAGCTCCCTCCCCTTTCAGCGAGACACCTTTTTCCACCCCTGCAGCTGCGTTTCCAATAGACCCAGCAGTTCATTGATCAGGAATGCGACCACACCTATAACAATGATGCAGACGATGACCAGATCCATCCTGCCCCCCTCCCGTGCCGAGTCCAGCATGTCCCCGATGCCGAGGGCGGAGCGGGTGTTGATCTCGGACCAGACCACCAGCATCCACGAGGTGCCGAGGCTCAGCCGGATGCCGGTGACGATGCTCGGCAGGGCACCGGGTACCACAATTTTGCTCAGCAGCTTCCACTTGCCGAACTCGAAGACGCGCGCCACCTCCAGGTAGCCGTGGGGCACCGATCTCACCCCTTCGAAGGTGTTGACCACCATGGGAAAAAAGGCGCCGATGCCGATGAAGGTGATCTTTGACATGTCGGCGATGCCGCACCAGACGATGATGAGCGGTATCCAGCCGATGATCGGTACCTGGCGCAGCGCGTTGATCAGGGGGGCGAACAGCCTTTCGGCTGTCAGGGAGACGCCCATGAGTGCTCCCAGCAGAAACCCGAGGGAGCAGCCGATGAGGAACCCCTGGGTGATCCGGATCAGACTGGCCCAGAGGCTTTTGCCCAGGAGCCCCGAGGCGACATTCTGGATAAAGGTCTTCAGCACCGTGTCGGGCGCGGGGAGCAGTTCGGCAGGGACGACCTTCAGGTGGCTGAGCGCAGCCCAGATGCCGACCAGTACCAGGAAGGTGATCATGCCGTGGTACCTTCTCCCTATGAAGCCTGCGACCCGCGTTGAAATGCTCATGGTGATACCTCCTGGAAAACGCGTCAGTGGGCGGAAGACGGCCTGCGCCCGCTCAGTAACTGGGACTCCAAAAGCGCCAGCAGTTTGTTGCCAAAATACCCGGTGATGGCGATCACAATGACACTTACGAGGACGACATCGGTCTGGAATAGTCTGCGCGCCACAGTCATGGTATTCCCGATACCGACACTGGCTGCCACAAGTTCCGCGGCCACCACCAGCATCCATGCCTCGCTGAGACTCAACCGCAGTCCGATCAGCAGGGAAGGAAGCGCCGATGGCAGGATTATCCTGGTCAATTGCTTGAACCGGTTGAACTCGAACACCCGGGCCACCTCCAGGTAGGAGGGCGAAACACCCCTGATCCCCTCGTACGTCTTGAGCGCCATCGGGATGAGCGCGCCCAGGGAGATGAAGGCGATCTTGAAAACCTCGCCGATGCCGAGCCAGACAATGAGGAAGGGAAGCCATCCCACGATGGGAACCTGCCGGATGGTGTTGAAAAGCGGCCCCAGGTACTGGTCGACCACCGTCCAGGTTCCCATGGCGGTCCCGACCAGAAAGCCCAAGGTCGCACCCAGGGCGAATCCGGCGGCCACCCGCAAGAGACTGATCCTCATGTTGAGCGCCAGTTCCCCGCTGGTCTGCATGTCCAGCCAGGTGTCGAACAGCATCCCCGGGGGAGGGAGCAACTGCGCCGGGAATATTTCGTGCCGGGTAACGTAATCCCAGACAGCGAGCAGCAGGACAGGAACGATCAGGCCCAGCAGTTTTATCTTTATCGTTTGCAGTTTCATGGGCTAGTGCCTTTTTCAGGTCCCCGGCCCCTCTCGACAAGAAGGGCCGGGGGTGATCAGGAGTTACTTCTTCTTCGGGTTTCCGTTGGCATCGTAGTCAGGCCAGAAGTTTTCCAGTTTGAGATCTTTCAGTGCGGCGTCCAGGAAGCTGCGGTCGACCCACTCCTTTTCCGGGTCGAAGGTCTTGCGAATCAGCCTCTTCGCCTTGAAGAGGGCGATGGAGCGCCGGTCGTGTGAGAGCCACATATCGTCGAATTTGGGGGAGTTGAGGTAGAGAACCGACTGCCCGGCCTGGTCTTCCTGCACCGTCAGCAGCGGGGTCCCGACGCGGGTGTCGAGTTTCTGGGACGCCTTTTTGTCAAGGCTGTGCAGTTGGGAAGCCTTGACCCATACCTTCAGGAAACGCCTGACAATGTCAGGGTACTTCCTGGCGAATTCCTCCCTGACAATCAGCGCCCCGGCATTCTGATAAAAAACCGGTTTGCCCTGGGTGGTGTAGAGCACGCGGGCGACACCCCTGGTGCGCAGGGTGATGGCATCGGAGCTGATGAACGCGGCTTCCACCTCCTTGGCGGCGATGGCCGTCAGCACGGTGGCATTGTCCATATTGAAGAAGGTCACATCGTTTTCCGTAAGACCGTTGTCCGCCAGGATCTTCAGGGCGGCGGCATGCATGTAGGTCCCGAGGCTGACGCCTATCTTCTTTCCCTTGAGTTGCTTCAGGCTCTTGATGGGAGAATCGATCGGCACGGCTACGTAGGTATTGCCTCCGCGCGTGGAAGCAACTGCACGGGTCTTCAGGCCACCAGCGAACCCTGCGACTGCCGGGAGATCGCCGATACTGGCAAAATCAAGAGCATTGTTGGAAAGAGCCTCATTGCAACCCGGTCCTGCGGTCTTTATGTAGTTGACCTCCAGTTTGATGCCATCCTTCTTGAATTCCTGGTCGAAAAGGTCTTTGACCTGGATCTCGCCTATGGGGCCACTACTGACCGCCTTGCCGTAGGAACCGGAAGGCGTGCCGATCCTAATGACCTTTGGGTGGTCTGCGGCAAAACCGGTTGTGCTGCCGAAAGCTGCCATGGTCACGACGGCCGTGAGTAAACTTCCAAGTATCTTTCTCATCAGAATAATCTCCTCTTGTTGTCCTTAAAATGTTTGCCCATATCAGACGATGTCTGCAAAGCTCCCAGTTAAAGTGCTGCCGATGTGGTTAGAAACCGAATTGGAACTGGGCCAGGAACTCGTTGGTTCTCGGAGAGGTCCCGTTTTCCGCCTTGTAATTGTAGTTAAGCTGGAGCTTCGTCGTCTGGGCAAAGAACCAGTTGAAACCGGCCGTGTAGATATCGGAGTGGGTCCCGTAATGGGAAGTGTCCGGCACCCAGCGGTCGAACCTGAAGAACGGCTGGTAAGTGACGGGATAGAAGTCGTCATAGCGGTCCTGGTTCTTGGCGGCGGTTACGAACTGATCGCCGAAATTATAAAAGAGGGTGAAGGTGTAGGCCTCCTCGTTCACCTCCCTGAAGCCGTAAGGCGTTTTGACTACGCCATTGGTTACCGTCCCGTTAGTGGCAACCTCGTCCCTGCCGTGGACGTACTCCAGGGTGAACCCGACCGGGGTGTTTACATAGGCGAGGTCGGCACCGTAGCGTTCCTTCTTCCCGTTTTGGCCGATGCTGGCCGTGGTGGTTGCCGTGGTAAGAGTGGTCGGCACGGCCGGTGTCGCCGTGGTGTTAAAGGTCGCCGTGGTCGTTTTGGTATTGGTTGCCGTTTTCGTATCCCAGCCGTTGTACCCGGACACGCCTAAGGAAAGCCCCCTGAGAGGATGATCGTAGTTGACCGGGGCGTTGATCTGGATGCGGCCGAAGATGTCCTTGTTGTTGTTATTGTCAGAGGTATTGGCGCCGTTACCGTTGATTCCACCGAGCCAGTACTGGAGCAGCGGAACCCGGTAGTTATAGCCGAAGTCGACATTGGGAAGCACGTCGCCAGCAAGTACCAGCCCAAGGTCACGGGTGCTGAGTCCGAGGTTGGCGGCAAACTGAGCCAGTTTGATGGTAGGCAGGAACGCCTCGGTTGCCGTTGCCTCGATACCGAAGTACTTCTTCTGCTGTCCGGCAGTTATGCTGAGTCGCGGTCCCGTAGAGTCAAGGGAGTTGAAGATCTGGTATGAGAGCCAGGCATCGGTGATGCTGATAGCCGAGGTGCCCGTGGTCTGAATCCCCAGCTGATAATCAACGTTTTTCCCTTCGAGATAGTCTTTTCTCAGGTTTCCTGCAAAGTTGAGAGAGAAGAACGGTATCGTGAAGCTGTCCGGGGTGTTGGCAATCTGGTTGAAGGTGTGGTCATAACGCAACTGTCCGACTCCGCTTATGATGAGGGGTCTGTTGGCCTGGACGACAGTGTAAGGGTAGGCCCGGCTCAGTGACTGCTGCCACTGGTCACGAAGGGTCTCCACCTCGGTATGAACGGCTTCGATATCGCTCTTCTTGGCGTTAGGCTCCCTGTTCTCCTCCGCTGGCGAGACCTCATCCACCACCCTCTCCTGCAGTCCGCCCGCGTCGGCTGCCGGTGCCTCGCTTACTGGGTCAACCGCAGGAGCTTCGACAGGCACTACGGCCGCACTATCCGTCGGGGCCTCGGCCCCGTATGCTGCCGGCACCGACAATGCCAGTACAATGACCAGCCAACTCAAACTTGATTTAACCTTCATAGTTACTTCCTCCTGTCATGTACCCGCCTTCAGTTGCCTGATCAGAAAGGATTCCATTGCATTGTGTTTGAGCTGCAGTTTTTCCGCTCACCAGCTTCATGAACTTTACAGATAGTCTTGCAGGTAGTAGCCCCCTACTCCGAGACCGCCTCGGCCGCGTTAGCCCTGTCATGCTGTCCTTCGGTGACAAAGGCCAGCAGCACTAGGAGCGTGAAGAGCGGAATGAAGGTCAAAAAGATGTTCTGGGTTCCCAGGTACTGACCGACCACCCCCCCGAGCATTGGCCCCAGGGAGATTCCCGCGCCGACCGAAGCCGCGAACAGGGCGACAATCTTCCCCTTTTCCCCCTCCATCTGACCGATCCGCGAGGAGGTCACCAGGTTGATCAACCCAAGCCCCAGCCCGAGGACTACCGAACTGAACGCGATCAACACGAAAGTGCCGGACAACGTGAGGCTGATCAGCCCTGCGACGGTCACCGCCACGCTCAAGAGGTAGAGCTGGAATTGGGTCATCTTGTTGATGAGCGGCCCTGCGACGAAGACGGTGAGGATGAAAACCCCGCCTTCAACCATCATCAGGAAAGAGGCGGCCGTTGCCGGAAGGTGCAGGACCTTGACCGCGATCACCACGATGAAGGTGCTGAAGGTTGCGAAGCAGGAGGTGGAGAGACTCTCCGTCAGCAGGGGGAGGTAGAGCGCCCGCCGGCCGATCAGCTGCCGAAAATCCCTTAGCTGGTTTCCGACCACCTCTCTCAGTTCTGCCATTGGCCCGCTATTTACCGGCTCGTTGTGAAAGAACAGCACCAGCACCATCGGTATCAGGGTCAGCGCAGCCAGGAGCGCGAAGATGGCGTGAAACCCGGCCACCTTGACCAGAAAGGCACCGAACACCGGCCCGAGGAAGGTGAGCCCGATGGACATGGACCCCTTGAACCAGCCGGCTTTTTCCAGCCCCATGTTCTTCAGGTTCCTGAAGAACGACGCGTTGAGAGCCGTCATCTTGAGAGAGCTGAAGAGACCGGAAAGTCCCATCAGGGCGATCATGGCAATCGGGACCTTGGCTAGTATCAGGGCAAGCGTCGAAAGGGTCCCCGACACGCTGCCGGTCAGGAAAAGTTTTTTCGAGCCGAAATGATCGACCAGGAATCCTGCAGGGATGACCAGCAGCAGCATCCCTATGCCGGAGATTCCCCGGATGAGCCCTATCTGCACCGTGGAAGCCTGCAGACTCATGGCATAGAGCGGCACCACCAGTTGCATCGCCCCCCCGACCGTACCCGAGACGATGTTCAGAATCAGAAAACTGGTGATCAGCCCCTTTGGGGTGTCTATTTCATGGGTGTGTTCTGTCTGATTCGGCATGTCTCTTCCTTATTCGTGCGCGGTACGGGCGGCAGTATCCTTCGGGGCGGCCACGAAGGCCACCCTTCCGGTCCTTACAGCAGGCCTTCCTCGATTTTCCAGATGTCGCGCGAGATCGCCAGGTCGTTGTTGCTGGCATCGTGCACCTGGTCATAGGTGATGCCGGCCTTTTTGTGCAGTTGGTACGCCTTGAGCGCCAAATCAAGATGCCAGGCCGGCTCCGGAGTGCGGTGCCCTTCCAGGGCCGAGCCGGGGTTCGGACACCAGGCGCCCGGGAGGCAGACGATGCCATGGCTTGAGAACCACTCCACACCTTCAAGGGTCTTCTGCTTCGGTTCGAGGCCGGCCACGATGTTGCTGCGCACCCGGCCGAAGCCGAAGACGCCGACCGCGTACTCGGTCGCATTTTTCCAGTGGTCCCAGCCGCCGCTGTTGTTCGCCTTCCCCGGGCAGATGGTCTGGTAGATGTTCTTGTCCCAAAGCTCGATGTTCATGGCGATGGTGCGGTAGCCGACTTCCTTCAGCTTGTCGATGTTGCTCAGGTCGAGCGGAGCGGCGATGACCGCGGTCCCGTTGAAGTCGTCGAGCCCGGTGTGCTGCTTGATCGCCTCTGCGACATCCTGGTAGTACTCGATCTCGCGACGCTCGGCGATGATGCCGCCGGTGATGGTGACGTGATCGGCGATCCCCTCGTCGTAGGCGGCCTTCACCGCCTCCGCTGCCTGGCGCGGGGTTTTCCACTGAATCCCCTCGTGCTCGCCGTAGGTGTCGCGGGTGGCGTTGGCGTTGCAGAACAGGCAATCCTCACCCTTTTCCTTGTAGCTGCACTCGTTGGAGTAGAAGACCGACAGGTTGGTGTCCTGGGCAAAGGTCGCTATCTTGGAGAAAGGGATCCCGTCGGAACTTAACTGGCTGTAGTACTTGGGCGCCTTGAAGAAGCTGATCGGGAACAGGGTGTGCCCCTTGTGTACCAGCACGAACTGCCCGTTCTCATAGCCGACCGAGTAATTGGATTTGCGGCTCCACTTGAAAGGGCTCTTCAACCCGTTGGGGAGGATGAACCCGCTCGGGAACTCGGTGCCGACGTGTGTTTCCAGGTCCATCTCGAACCCGCCGTGCACCTGCTCCTGATGGTCGACGTCCTGCAGTTTTTTCAGTGCCGTCGGGTCGTAATTGACGCCGTCGATGGAGAGGTCGGCCTTGATGAGTAATTCCTTGTACAGATCGCTGCTGGCTGTTGCCTTTTCCAGCTTGAGAGCGGGTAATGACATGTCAATCTCCTTGGTATGTTGGTCGTGTCTTTGCCTAGCGCGTCAGACGTGCCGCCCTGTCGGTCCGCTCCCAGGGCAGGTCCAGATCCAGGCGACCGAAGTGACCGTAGGAAGCAGTCTGGCGGTAGATCGGGCGCCTCAGGTCCAACTGCTCGATGATGGCCGCCGGGCGCAGGTCGAAGTGCTCCGCGATGAGATCGGCGAGCTTTTCGTCGCTGATGACACCGGTGCCGAAGGACTCGACGAAGACTGCCACGGGACGGGCCACGCCGATGGCGTAGGCGATCTGGATTTCGACCTTTTTGGCGAGTCCCGCCGCGACGATGTTTTTAGCCACATAGCGAGCCGCGTAGGCACCGGAGCGGTCGACCTTGGTGGGATCCTTTCCCGAGAAAGCACCGCCACCGTGCCGTGCCACGCCGCCGTAGGTGTCGACAATGATCTTGCGTCCGGTGAGTCCGGCGTCGCCGTGAGGCCCCCCCACGACGAAGCGCCCGGTCGGGTTGATGAAGAAGCGAGTCCGGTCGTCCAGCAAGCTTGCCGGGATGGTCGGTCGAATGATCTTGTTGATGACGTCCTGGCGAATCTGCTCCAGTTCGACCTCCGGGCCGTGCTGGGTGGAAATGACCACCGTATCGACCCTCTTGGGGATGCCGTTTTCAAACTCAACCGTCACCTGGCTCTTGCCGTCGGGTCGCAGGTAGCCGATCTCGCCGGTTTTCCTTGATACGGCCAGCTTTTTGGTCAGGGCGTGAGCCAGGGCGATGCTGGTGGGAAGATATTCGGGGGTCTCGTCCGTTGCGTAGCCGAACACCATCCCCTGGTCGCCGGCGCCGACCGAGTCGAGATAACCGTCATGCCCCGCCCCGCTGCGGTGCTCGAGGGCGGTGTTGACTCCTTGTGCGATGTCAGGGGACTGCTGGTCCAGTGATACGAGGACCGCGCTGTGTTCAGCATCCAGACCGAGGTCGGCGCTGGTGTAGCCGACATCGGCGATGGTGTCTCGCGCCACCCGAACCGCGTTGATCTGCCCCGCTGCGGTGGTTTCGCCGATGATGACCACGAGACCGGTGGTCACGCTGGTTTCGCAGGCCACGCGGGCCAGAGGGTCCTTCTCCAAAAGGGCATCGAGGACAGCATCCGATATCTGGTCGGCAAGTTTGTCCGGGTGCCCTTCGGTAACCGACTCCGAGGTGAACAGGTAGTTTTTTGCGGCCATGTTTTTCTCCTTTTTGTGTCGTATCAAACGCAAAGAGGCCGGGGGAATGACTCCCTCGGCCTCCAGTTGTCTGGTCAGCATATGGTAGGTGCTGCGTTGTAGCGTGTTCCGCGGCTGGTGCTAGATGCCGCTTCCGTCGATATGGCCTACCCTGTTCAAGCGGATCTTTTCGTTCTTGTCCACCTGGATGACCCTGCCATCCTGCACCACAAGGGTAATGGTGCCAAACCGTATTGCCTTGAGAGTTTCACGCACCACCCGTTCCAGCTCTCGGCTCCAGGGATCCGTTTGAATGACCGCCATGCTAGAGCCCTTCGAACAGAGCCGTGGAAAGGTAGCGCTCGGCTCCATCGGGGAGGATGACAACGATAGTCTTCCCGGCGAATTCGTCCAGTTTGGCGAGTCGAACCGCGGCGGCAACTGCGGCACCGGAAGAGATGCCTACCAGCAATCCCTCCTCCCTGGCCAAGCGCTTGGCAAACTCGATGGCATCATCGCTGGAGACCTGCTCGACACGGTCCACCACGCCGAGATCCAGAGTGTCGGGAATAAAACCGGCACCGATCCCCTGAATCTTGTGGGGAGCGGGCTTTATCTCCAGACCGGCCAGTTTCTGGCTGATGACCGGACTTTCCTTCGGCTCGACCGCGACCGACAGGATCTGTTTTTTCCTGGTGTTCTTGAGGTATCGCGACACGCCGGTAATGGTGCCGCCGGTGCCGACGCCGGAAACCAGGATATCGACGGCACCTTCGGTAGCATCCCATATTTCAGGTCCCGTGGTCTCTTCATGAATCTCCGGGTTGGCCGGATTCTTGAACTGCTGCGGCAGGAAGTATTTCTCCGGTTCCGCGGCGGCGATCTCCTCCGCCCTGGTGATGGCCCCTTTCATCCCCTCTGCAGCAGGGGTCAGGATCAGGTTGGCTCCCAGGGCAGCCAACACCCTCCTGCGCTCGATGCTCATGGACTCAGGCATGGTGAGGGTGAGCTTGTAGCCGCGGGCGGCCGCTACATAGGCGAGAGCGATGCCGGTGTTGCCGCTGGTCGGCTCGATGATCTCCACCCCGGGCTTCAGCACGCCGCGCTTTTCGGCATCCCAGATCAGGTTGGCCCCGATGCGGCACTTTACCGAATAGGCCGGATTGCGCCCTTCCACCTTGGCGAGCACCGTCGCCTTGGCGCCCGCGGTGACATGGTTCAGTTTCACCAGGGGGGTGCGCCCAATGGACTGCGAATTGTCTGCATAGATATGGCTCATAGATTGTCTCCTTTTGCTGAGATTGCCTTCAAGAATAGTCACCGGTCCGTTTACCACAAAACCGCAAAGTATCGTGATCCTTCTGTTCCGATCTGGCGGCCGTCAGAGTCAGAAAAATCCAAAAAAAAAGAGGGCAAGAGAAAGTTCTCTTGGCCTCTGGATGTCCAGTCAGCCCTTAGTATACAAAACGTATAGACCTTATATGATAATACCACCAACACTGTCAAGCTGTTTTTTTTACTAATTCGCAAAAGCCACTGCCGCAATGAGTTTCCGCCCTCGCTCTGACAGGCAAGAGCCGCAGTGCATCACTCAGATTTCGTACTCCACATCGCTTGTTGACTGCTGATGCACTAGGTGGAACTCCTCGAAAAGCTCGCGCCGGTATCTCCCGAGGCCCTCTCCGAGTCTTTCCCGCGGCCAGGGGAGCGGAACGTCGATGACCTTTTGGATCCGCCCGGGTCCCGGAGCCATCAACACAACCCGGCCGCCTAGGTACACCGCTTCATCGAGATCGTGCGTCACGAAGACCACGGTCGGGCGTTTTTCCTGCCAGAGCCGCAGTAGCTCATCCTGCAGGTACATGCGGGTAAAGGCATCCAACGCGCCGAATGGCTCATCGAGAAAGAGGACACTCGGCTCCACTGCCAGTGCGCGGGCAATGGCCACCCGCTGCTTCATGCCTCCAGAGAGCTGATGCGGAAAACTGTCCCTCGACTTGGTCAGTCCGACCAGCTCGATGTATTCCGTAGCCTTTGCCAGCGCCTCTTTACCCTTAATCCCCTTTGCCTCCAAGGCAAAAAGGACATTGCCGAGGACGGTGCGCCAAGGGTAGAGCCCGTAGTCCTGGAAAATCATGATGTGGTCAGGGTCCGTGCCCCGCACCGGGCGACCGTCGATGGTCACCGCGCCCGCGCTGGTTTTCTCGAACCCCGCCATCAGGTTGACCAGGGTGGTCTTGCCGCATCCTGAGGGTCCCACCAAGCAGACGAACTCGCCGGACGCTATATCCAGAGTGACCGGCGCCAGGGCTTGCAAGTCCTCTCCCCGCGGCGAAGCATATCGTTTTTCAGCAGCATCGAGGCGTATCTTAGCTGAAACCGTCATGCAATGCCTCCCCAGCGCCGGCCCAGCCACAGCTCGAACCTGCGCATGCCGATGTTGAAGCAAAGTCCCAGTACGCCGACCACCAGCATTCCGGCCATGATCCAGTCCGTGCGCAGGAAATTACGCGCGTCCACGATCATGAAGCCCAGTCCGGACTGCGCCCCCAGCATCTCCCCCGCCACCAGGTGTATCCAGGCCGTGCCCACGGCGATATGCAGGCCAACCATGATGCCAGGGAAGGCTGCCGGGATGATTACACGGAGGAATACCGCTCCCGGCTTGGCACCGAAGTTGGCGGCCACCTTGAGATAGACCGGCGGGATTCCGACCACGGCGCTGATGGTGGATAACAGCACCGGATAAAAGGCTGCCAGAAAGATTATGAAAACAGCGGGGGCGTTGCCGATCCCGAACCAGAGGACTGCCAGCGGAAACCAGGCGATGGGCGAAATGGGCCGCAACACCTGCACCAGGGGATCGATGGCCCGGCGGCAGCGCGGATTGCGACCCAAAAAAAGACCGAGTGGGACCGCAATGACAGTGGCGGCCAGGTAAGCTCCGGTAAACCTGGCAAGGCTCACGGCGATGTTGCTCCAGAGCACTCCGGTATCGGCCAACTCGCGTAGAGCCCTGGCAACGATCAGTGGCGAGGGAAACAACTCCGGTGGCCAGAAACCCGCGGCAAACTGCCAGAGTGCGAGAAAGGCCACCAGAGCCAGTAACGGCAGCAGTTTATTGGAAAGAAAGTGGAGCATTACACCTTCCTGCGTGCAAAGCGGTCGTCAAGGTAGGAGGCAAGGTCGACCTTCTCCTTGGCGATCCCGAACTTGATCATGTAGTCCTGAGTGGCAGCGAAGTCGGCCTTGGCTGGAGTCAGGTTGAGGAAGGACAGCCGATCCCTGGGGGAGGTAAGGACGCGTTCGACTATTTCCGCCTTCTGCCCCAGGATCTTTACCGATCCTCTGGCCGCCAGCACAGGCTCGTCCTCGATAAAGGTGGCGGTACGCTGGAATCCGGCGACCAGCTCCTGCACCTCACCCGGGTAGCTGCGCACCAGTCTTTCCTGCAGATTCAGCACGCAGCAGATGTGGTCGTGCCAGATGTCCTTGGAGAGGGCCAGGATCTTGCCGACCTTCTGGGCCTCCGCCTGCGCTCCGAACGGTTCAGCCACGATATAGCCGTGAATGCGGCCGGTCGCCAGGGCGACAACCATCTCGGGAGGGGCCATGTCGATGATCTTGAGGTCGTGCGCCGGGTCGATGCGGTGCTCGGTCAGCACCTTGCGCAGCAGGATGTTGTGGGTGGAGAAAGGGCTGGGAATGGCGATGGTCTTCCCTTTCAGGTCCTCGATGCGGTTGATCTCGCCAGAGTTCTTGACCGTTATCACGCTTCCGTTGCGATGTCCGAGCAGGACCACCTTGATCGGAATTCCCTTCTGACGCAGGGTGATCCCCATCGGGGTCAACAGAAAGGCGCCGTCGATCTTGCCCGCCTTGAGCGCCTCGGTGATCTCGGGCCAGGAGGTGAACTTGACTGGTTCCAGCATCACATTCGGGAACTTTTCGCGCTCCGCGGCCAGCATCAGCAGGTGGTCGGTGATCGGAAGGTAGCCGATCTTGACCGTCAGTTTTTTACCGGTGGCAAAGGCCGGGGAAAAAGGACCTGACAAAGCTGTCGCTGCCAGCGCTGCTCCACCGGTGATCAAAAAGTCTCTGCGATTCATGGAACTCCCTCCTTAGTGTTTAGGCGATGAGTGATGGTCATGGTCGTGGCCATGCTCGTGTCCGTGCTCGTGTCCGTGTCCGTGCTCATGGCCATGAGGAGCGGCCTGCCTGGTTGGCGCCGCCGGGCCGGGCGGCTGCCAGCCGAGGGCGGCACGACGCGCGTCCAGATCTGCTATGATCCGGGCGGCCAGGGCCTGAGGGTCGTGATCCACCACCATGACCGAGCCCAGCAGCGCCTGGGTGTCCTCATAGAAGAAGCGCGACACCTTGTCAGAGCCACTGAGCGGTGGCTCGATGCAGTGGTAGGAGTTGAGCCCCAGTAGCCTGAACCCGAGTGCCGCACCAACCCCCTTTTCGTTGGACCATTCGGGGCTGGAGAAGGCAAGCGGCAGGTGCTTCAAAGGCTCTCCGGTAACCTCGGCCACTGCGCGGAACATGCCGGTGGCGCGGGCGTTGTCGAGACATTCCCCCATGTGCCAGACCGGCGGCAGATCGTGCGGACCGAGGGCCTCGCGCAGGCCGGGACCCGACTCCTGCAGCGCCTCGGGGAGACAGTATCCCGTCTTAAGAAGGGCGTAGGCAGCGCAACCGTTGGTCAGCACGATGACGTCGTGGGCGATGAGGGCCTGGGCTACCTGCACGACCGCCTCCTCGTAGACCACCTTGGGATTGTTGCACCCGACCAAGTTGACGATGCCGCGCACCCGACCGCTTACCAGATGCCCCTTGAGGGTTGCCGAGCCGCCGAAGGTTGCCAGCACGTTTTCCACCGAAAAGCCGACTTCGGCGTCCATCCGGGCCTGGGGGATAAACACCTTGCCGGCATCGCGCTCATGGAATGCGTCGATGGCCATACGGATGATGCGCTCGGCCAGTTCGTCGGCCTGGGCCAGATTGCTGTGGTGGTGATCGAAGCCAAGGTGGAGCGCGCCCGGCAGACGGGCCGAGTCGCTGGTTGTGACGACGCGGGTGTGGAAGCAGGCCGCCACGTCCATAATGCCGGGGAAGACGTCCTGCACGTCGGCGACCCAAAGGTCCACGGCACCCGTGGCGAGCACCAGTTCGGCGCCGACTGCGCTTGCCAGCGGGTGTACGTCGCCGAACTTGGCCAGGGCCGAGTGCCCCGAGCAGCAGATGCCGTAGAGGCGGATGCCCTCGGCCCCCTGCGACCGGGCGATGTCGACCAGGTCGGCGCGGCGGGCAGCCGACACGATGGCGCTTACCAGCACCGGAGAGTGGCCGTGCACCGCGACGTTTACCGATCCGGGCTGGATCACCCCCAGGTTGGTCGTGATGCGGCTGCGCCTAGGGAGCCCGTACAGGCAGTCCATGGCGATTGCCGAACCGGCTACGCTGCTCCAGGCAAAGGCCAGGCCGCAGCGCAACACTTGGCGCATCAGGTTCTCCCAGTCTCCGTCAGTGCCGGTGGTAGTACGGTGCAGCGCCTCGAAGACCTCGTGGTAGGCTCCAATGGGAAGGATATCCAGCTCCCTCCAGATGGCTATGCGCTCCTTGGGCGCCAGCGTTTCCAGGGTGCGGTGCGGCCCCGGCAGGGTGCGGCAGAGGTCTTCCAGCAGGATCAGGGAGATCTCGCCGGCCATTTCCTGAACCGATTTCGATTCGCTAAAGATGCCGAAGGATTTGGCCGTCGCGATCACCTTTTCCGGCCCCAGAATCGGGATATTCAAGTTCCCTTCGGAGGCACCCTTGAGCGCCAGCATGACCTCACGTCCGCGCGCGCCATGGGCGCCCACCCCTGCCGCCACCCAGCGCAGGATGTTGCGTGCCACGATGACGTGGGCGTCAGCCCCGCAGACCCCCCTGGGGCTTTTCGAGGTAATGCGGCAGGGGCCCATGTGGCAGTTCTTGCAGCAGGTGCCGGCCATGCCGAACCCGCAATGGGGTTTCTGGGCATCGAAGCGGTCGAAGGGGGTTACGATGCCCGCCTGCTCCATATGCTGGAGCATCTCCCGGACCGCCGGGTCAGGGGTGCGTTCGATCACGTCACGCTTACTGGGGAACTTCGTTTTTCGGTTCATGCGGTTCCTCTGAACTGCTCTGTAAAGTGCCGCTGACCTGGAGTCCGGCACCCGGATTGACTACTTTGGTGGTAAGTACGGGTTGCTACCGCATCATGTGGCAATCGGCAAGGGCTGATCCTTGGACCAGCCGATCCAGGAGCCGTCATAGTTGTGCAGCGTGTCCACCGACCGGTCGAGCAGAAAGAAGGTGACATGCAACTGCGGTTAAATAACGTATTCGGGGTTACTCTCCACCGAGTCGAAAAATTCCTGGTAGACCTCGTTTCTCTTACGGGTAAAGTCGAAACTGCCCCGGTCGCGCGGCCGGGGGAGCTCGACAGGAATGATCCTCTTGATGGTCCCCGGACGGTTGGACATGACGACCACGCGGTCGCCCAGATAGACCGCTTCGTCGATGTCGTGGGTGACCATGATCATGGTGGTCTGCTCCGCCTCCCAGATCCTCAGGATTTCCTGCTGCATCTGGATCTTGGTGAGTGCGTCCAGTGCCCCGAACGGCTCGTCCAGCAGCAGCACCTTGGGACGGTTAACCAGGGCCCGGGCGATGGAGGCGCGCTGGGCCATGCCCCCGGAGAGCTGGTGCGGGTAGGCCTTCTCGAAACCGGCAAGGCCCACCAGTTCAATGTGTTCCTGCACCGAGCGGCGTATCTCGGCCGGTGCGTCGGGCGCTACCCCGAATGCGACGTTGTCGTGCACCGAGAGCCAGGGAAAGAGCCGGTGCTCCTGGAATACCACACCGCGGTCGGTGCCCGGCCCGCTGATGCGCTCCTTGTCCAGCAGCGCCTCCCCTTCGAAGTCACGTTCCAGTCCTGCGATGATGCGCAAAAGGGTGCTCTTGCCGCAGCCGCTGCTCCCCACGATGGAGACGAACTCCCCGGTGCGGATGGAAAGGTTGATGTCCGAGAGGGCGAGCACCTCGCCCTGCTGCCCGCGAAAGCGTTTTTGGAGGTGGCTTACCTGGAGATTGTTGACGGTCTTTTGCACTAAACTCATGGTCTGCTCCGATTGTGGCGTGACACTAGAAATTCTGGTAGCGCAGGAAATGCCTCCCGGCGCGGTCAATCGCCTTGTCGGTCAGTTTTCCGAACAGGGCAAAGAGGATGATGCTGGCCATGATGATCGAGGCGCGTCCGGTCATTTGCCCGTCGATCATCAGGAATCCCAGTCCCTTGCTGGCGCCCATGATTTCCGCGGCGACCACGAACATCCAGCCGAGCCCGAGACCGCTGCGCAGCCCCACCAGGTAGGCCGGAAGGGCGGCGGGAAGAATTACCCGGCGCAACTGCTGGACCCGGGTCAGCTTGAAGATCTGCCCCACCTCCAAGAGCTTGCGGTCCACCTGGAGGATGCCGCTCAAAAGGTTCAGATAGACCGGGAAGAAGACGCCTACCGCGATCAGGGCGATCTTCGAGGTCTCGTGGATTCCGAGCCAGAGCAGAAACAGCGGCACCCATGCCATGGACGGGATGCTGCGCAGCGACTGCAGCAGCGGATCGAAGAGACGGCGGAACAGCGCCGATGATCCCGCCACCCCGCCCAGCACGGTTGCCGCCGTCGCCCCGATCGTAAAGCCCGCCGTGATGCGCGCGAGGGTCACCCCGATGTGCCGGAAGAGCTCTCCCCCCTTGGCAAGATCGACCAGGGTCCGGACGATTTCGGAAGGAGCCGGGAGCCAGTTGGCTGGCAGGATTCCGCCGGCCGACAGGATTTCCCAGGCGATCAGGAGCAGCAAGGGAACGATGGCACCCTGCCAGCACCGGGGTACCAGGAGAAAGCTTCCCCTGGCGCCCCTGCTCCTGTCCGGCTCCGGGCCGACGATAGCAACAATCTCTTCTTCAGCGACGTCCATGGCCCCCTCCATCTACTTTTTGACCACTCGCTGCGCGTACTGCGGATCGATCAGTCCGTTGACGACACCCGGAACGTCGGTCTCCGGCTTGATGACGCCGCTTTTCTTCAAGACGTCGCCGGCGGCTGCAATAGTCGTCTTCTGTTTTTCGCCGACCACCGGGTCGCTCAGATCGGTTCGCTCCAGGACCTTGGTCGCCACGGCATCGTTGAGCTTCGCCTCGCGGATCAGGATCTGCTTGTACTCCTGCTGGTTGGCGAGTGCCCAGACGCGAGCCTTCTCGTAGGCCGCGATGACCTTCTCCACGTATTTCGGGTATTTCCGGGCGAACTCCTCGCGCACGTTGAGCACGCCGTAGGTGTTCAGGTTCGGGTCGCGAAAAAGAAGCCTGGCACCCTTGTCGACCTCGGCGGTCGCCATCAGCGGGTCGAGGCCGGACCAGGCGGCCACATCCCCCTTCTCCAGGGCATTCTTGCCGTCGGAGTGCTGCAGCGGGACCAGCTCGATATCCTTCTCGGAGAGCCCCACCTTGTCGAGCGCGCGCAGCAGGAAGACGTGCGGATCTGTGCCGCGGGTGACGGCAACCTTCTGCCCCTTCAACTCCTCCACCTTGGTGATCTTGCTGTCGCCGCGCACCACCAGTGCGGTCCACTCCGGCTTGGAATAGACATAGACCGTCTTGATCGGATTGCCGTTCGCCTTGCCGATCAAGGCGGCTACCCCGGCCGTGGAACCGAAATCCGCGCTCTTGCTGTTCAGAAGTTCCAGGGCCTTGTTGCTCCCGAGGCTTTGAATCCACTCGACCTTGACGTCGTCCTTGGCGAGGTCCTCTTCCAGGAACTTCTTGTCCTTGAGCACCAGGCTGATCGGGTTGTAGTAGGCGAAATCCAGCTTCACGATTTCGGGCTTGGATCCCTGCTTGGAGCACCCGGTGCCAAGTGCCGCGGCGGCGAGAGCCAGGACGGCAAATCCCGCCAATTTCAAGATGGTTCTTTTCATGTGTTCCTCCGTGTCGTTGAATGTTGATCCCTATTGTTTGCCCGCTAACTGATTTAGCGGCTAGTAGATTCTGGTCCCCGATGAGCCATGCGTTCTTTGGTGCACCCAGGAGCTGTAACGGGGGTCGTCGGGATTCAGATCCAGCGCATCCTTTTCCTTCAGGTAGAGCCCGATGTTGGCACTCTCGTAGAGCTTGCGGTCCGCCCCCACCGGGCAGACCTTGGCGCAGGTGCCGCAGGGCCAGCGGTTTTCCCCGCGCAGTACCTGGTGGTGCCTGGTGCAGGAGTCGACATCCATATCGGCGATTATCGAGTCGGGCCGGGTGGTGAAAGCCTGGGAGGGGCAGAGTTTCCGGCAGACCTCGCACTTGATGCAGATCTCCTTTTCGCTCACCGGGTCGCCGGCCAGTTTCAGGCTGGTGAGGATGGAAACCATGCGCACCCTCGGGCCGTACTCCTCGGTAATCAGGTTGTGGCTGTAGGCGATGGTCCCCATGCCGGCGTACTTCGCGGCGAAGACGTGGCTGAAGCAGCCGGGAGGCTTGGCAAGCAGGATCTCCAGGTTGCCGTAGCCGTCGCGCGGCATGAAGATGGAGGCGTGTCCCTGGTCGTTCAGATAGACCGAAAGCCGGAAACCGATCTGGTCCAGCAGGCTGTTGGTTGAGTTGTACATCTCCTGGTAGTTGATGGACGGGGTGCTTTCCAGAATCGGCAGCAGCATAGGCACGCCTATGACAATGACCGTTTCCACCTTGTCCCAGAGCGCCTTGGGGCGGTAGGCGGGGTTCACCTCGTTGAATTCTTCCCAGCGTGCCACCGGAGCGAATTTGACCAGGCTGGCGCCGAGCGCACGCGCCCGGTTGATAATCTTCCTTTTTGTCGTAATCGAAGCTGTCATCGTGTTTCCCTTCCTTTTGTCGTTGATGCTGCATGTTCCTGATGCGAATCAGATCGATTCAAGTTCCTCATCAGCTGCTCATCCCCCAACGCTGCACGGTGCGGCGCTCCACCAGTCGGAACAGGCTGTCCACGGCGACACCGATGGCGATGACCGTCAGGAGGCCGGCGAAGACACGGGCGATTTCCAGCTGGTTCTTGTTCTCATAGATGAACCAGCCGACCCCACCCGACCCGGAGCTGACCCCGAAGACCAGCTCGGCGGCGATCAGGGTGCGCCAGGCAAAGGCCCAGCCGTTTTTGAGTCCGGTCAAGATGGCGGGAAAGGCCGCCGGGATCAGGATGCGCGCGACATAGCGGCCTCCGGTCAGTCCGTAGTTGCGCCCCACCATGCGCGTGGTGGCGCTCACCGAGGCAAAACCGGCATGGGTGCTAAGCGCCACCGGCCAGAGCACGGCGTGAACCAGGACGAAGGTGATGCTGCCGTTGCCAAGCCCGAACCAGAGCAGGGCCAGCGGGAGCAGGGCTATGGCCGGCAGCGGATTAAACATCGCCGTCAACAGCTCCAGGAGGTCGTTCCCCAGGCGGCTGCCGGTGGCGACCGCGGCCAGCAGGGTCGCGAAGAGAATGCCGATCAGGTATCCGCTCAGTAGCACCCGGAGGGAGACCCCGACCCTGGCAGGCAGTTCGCCATGAACCAGTGATTCCCAAAGGGCGAGGAACGTCGCACTGAAGGAAGGAAATATAAGGGCATTATCGATCCTTACGGCGTACCACTGCCAAAGGACGACCAGCAGGGCCAGCAGGCCCAGCTTGCGGAGCGCCGCCTGGTCCCAGAGGCGCTCGGCAAACGTCAGCGGCCGGGTTATCTCGCCAAAAGAGGTATCCAAAGGTGGTTCTTCCCTTTGCAGCGCCGGTGCAATCGCTAGGGTGGCAGATTCGTTCGCCATGGTTGTTGACCTCTCAGATGACATAATCGCCGGTATCCTTGAAAAGTACCCGGTGGATGGTGTCGCGCATTTCGTTGTGGCGGCCGTGGAAGCGGTTGCCCGGGTCGTCCAGGTCCACCTCCATCACCTCCCTCACCTGCCCCGGGTGCGGGGAGAGCATCACGATGCGGTTGCCGAGCTGGATCGCCTCCTCAATGGAGTGGGTGACGAAGAGCATGGTAAACCGGGATTCGTCCCAGAGTTCCAGGAGTTCCTCCTGCATGCGCTGGCGGGACAGGGCGTCCAGCGCCGCGAACGGCTCATCCATCAGGACGATCTCCGGCTTCATGGCCAGGCAGCGTGCGATGGCTACCCGCTGTTTCATGCCGCCCGACAGAGTATGCGGGTAGACGTCGCGGAACTGCTCCAGCCGGACCTTCTTGATGTAGTGCATCGCCTGTTCGTCGGCATCGCGCCGCCCGCACCTGCCGCTGGTGGTCAGGGCAAAGGCCACATTCTGACGCACCGTTTTCCAAGGAAGCAGCTGGTCCGCTTCCTGGAAGACCATGACACGGTCCGGTCCCGGCCCGGTAATGCGTACCCCGCCCAGCGAGATCGTTCCTTCAGCCGGAGCCAGGTAGCCGCCTACCGCCTTCAGCAGGGTCGACTTGCCGCACCCGGATGGCCCCAGAAGTACCAGGCGGTCAGAACGGTCGGCCTGGAAATCAACTTTCCAGGTTGCAGTCACCAGGCTCTTCGGGGTCTTGTACTGCAGGGTGACCCCTTCTACATTCAGCAAAGGTGTAACAGCTGACTGCGCCATGACTAACTCCCCTGTTTGGCATGGACATTGGGAAAGAACAGCTCCTTCCAGTCCTTGGGTCTGTTCTTCAGGGCGCCTGTTTGATACATGAAGTCCGAGAACCTGGTTATTTTAAGGGGAGTCGTGGTGTAGCTTACCGGCTGTTTTGTCAGATAACCGTATACCTCGTTCACTGACTCCTTCGACTTGGAGGCCTTGATATAGAGTTCCGCCGCAGCACGCTTGTCCTGGTAGATTATTGCAATGGCCTCCTCCAGAGCCGCAAAGACCGCGGCATAGGCCTTGGGGTTGGACTCGTAGAAGCTTTTGCTGGCCCAGACCACGTCGAAAGTGTGGGGCCCGCCGATCACGTCGAACGAGTTGAGTACCGTGTGTATCCTGGAATCCTTCAGTTCCTGAAACATGAAGGGTGGACTTGCCACGTGCCCGGTTATTTCGGATTTCCCTGATAAGAGCGCTACCTGCGCATCCGGATGTTTCATGGAGACGGTCAGCTTATCCAGTTTGCCGTAATTCTTCTCCCCGTAGAGCTTAGCGGCGGCCATCTCCAGGGCGACCGCCTGCACCGAAACCTTGACAGCCGGCAGTGCGATGCGGTCCTTATCGCTCAGGTCCTTGATGCTTCGCACCGCAGGGTTGTTCGAATTGAGGAATATCGGAATGCTGTCGAGCGCAGCCACGCCCTTGACGCCCCCCTTGGTTTTGTCCCAGATGGTCAGCAGTGGTGCAACGCCGCCGGCGGCATAATCAAGGTTCCCCGACAGCAGGGCATCGTTCATGACCGCGCCGGAACCGAAGGTGGCCCAGCTCACCTTGAGTTCGCCCAGTCCCGCCTTTCTGGCATGCTTCTCGATGAGCTTGCGCTCCTCCATGACGATGAGGGGCAAGTAGCTCAGGCCGTACTGTTTGGCAAGGCGCACCTCCTTTACCTCGGCGCGGACAGGTTGGGCAAGAGGGAACAGCAGGAGCAAGGCGGTTAGCAGTACGCCGCCAAGCTTTATTATTCGTGCATTGCTCATGGGTTGTCTCCTTGCTTGATCGTCTTGGACGCTCACACGGAAAATTGATTTATCGCTGGAAAAGAACCTCACCCTTACCGGCTTGCCGAGTTACACCGCTCGACAGTCAGGCGGTCCAGATGCACAGAGAACGGGAAGCGCTCTTCCTCCTCCGCTTTACGCTGAACAAAAGTCTCGTTCACCACCTCTTCAGGTTCGATCAACCAAACCGCGGCCAGATCGGCATCCAGCAGGGCGCGAACCTTTTCGTAATGGCCGCGAAAGACCGGGCCGCTTATGAGAGCTCGTACCGGTTTCCCCTGGATGACAAAGCTGCGTCCGTCGGTCGCGAGCAGACTCACGCTGACCTTCTTGTCGAACCAGAGGCTGCGCAGCAGGTTGCGGTTGGTGGCTGATTTTTCCAGGAGTTCCAGGTGCACAAGTTCTCCCGCGGCACTGGCCTGCAGAAAGGTACTGGTAATGGCGTAGGGTATCCCGAACTCGTCAGTCGTTGCGACCACCTTGGTAGTAGTCGGATCTTCCAGCAGATGCAGAATCTCGGCGTTTAGCGTCGACATGGTCTCTCCTTTTCAGTACGGTAGCAGCCTCGAGAGGTCGCTGTCAGGGTGGTTGCCGCAATGTCGGTAGTCGTCGAAGCCGATGGGTAACCGGTACTTGACCCGTAACTCGTGCAGCCCCTTCGCCAGGCGGATGTAGTAGTCCAACGAGGCGTTTTTCTGATCCCCGAGCGGCGTGCCGGGACGCGGAGACCATACGATGAAGACCGTTCCCACACCCTGGCTTGCCAGGTCCTCCGCCTCAGCCAGCACCCGTTCCAGCGCCTCGTCTTCGGTTCGGAAGCCGTAAGGCCGGGCCAGCTCGATACCGGCGACGATACCCGTGTTGACGCGCCCGGGGCCGAAGATGTCCACTGCCTCCACCAGGCGACGCTTCCATTCACGGTATCCTATCCACTCTGCCTTTCCCGGGCAGTGCCGGTTGAAGAGATCTTCGTTGAGCACCTCGATGTCGGCCGTATAGCTCATCAGGCCGGTCTCGTTGTAGAGCCGCTCCAGTTGACGCTTGGTGAAAGCGGTGCCTATCATCTGGCTGGGATATTTCTTCTCCCTGAAATGCTTCCCCACCTCACCCAGGATCTCGATGTAGTAGTCGACCTCGTCGTCGAACGGCTCCTTTCCCGAGGTGATGGAGCCGGAGGTGAGGAAAACAGCCGAGAACCTTCCCGGCTCCCGCAGCGCCTCCCCTACCACCTCCCCCACCTCGGCAGGGTTGAGCCGTGCCGGTATCTGCAGTTCCTCCTTCCCCTTTTTCAACTGGCAGACGATGTCGCAGAAGGTGCAGCCGTTGCCGTTATTCCAGAAGGTGCAATAGCGGTAGGGAAAGATGTTGAGCCGCTGCGGTCGGGCGCTGGCGATGTTCTTCATCGGAATCCCCGAGGAACTGGTCAGGGCATAGAAGTCCGGAGCGGGCCAGTACTCCACCTCCTCAACGGGCTCGCCGGCATCCACCAGCCAGAGTTTCCCGTCGATCAGATCAACCAAGTAGGGGTTGTCCTCCAGGGGGGTCGGTGTCGTGATGATCGAGGTGCCATCCCTAAGCAGCAGGGATTCCGGCCGAGCCTCCAGCTGTCCGTCCCGGGCACCGAAAATGTGGGTGCCGGTCACCTGGTGCAGGGTTTCGTCGAGCACCTCAAGAGCCTTGTCGGTGTAGAACACGCCGCGGCGCTGGACATCGGTCTTGACGATGATAAGGCGGGGGACTTCCGGGTAACGGGCGACGACATCTTGAAGGGAATCCTGCGTTGCCTTCCTTGCTGCTGCATCTGCCATTGGGTCCACTCCTTGGGTCAGGTCATGGTTGATTGGAAAACAAAAAAGGCCATGCCAAAACCGGACGCTTTTACGCGCAGGGTTTAGCATGGCCTCCAGTTTTTCTGGTCAGCCTTGTATTCGGTTGTAACCTCGGACGAAAACTGCCCCGACGGTTTTTAAACCTATTAATTCGATAGACTAACTATTAACATTGGCCGGCCGAGATGTCAAGGTTTTATTGCGGTTCAGCGTAGGGCCGAAATGCTCCAGATTACCGCCGCGACTGAGCGGCTTGGATCAGGGCTCCGGTATTGTATATTAAATCGGTAGACTAAATATTTTTACCTTGACAATCAAGAAACATAATTGGTAATGTCCCCGAAACTTGGAAAGGTTGTTCAATCAAAGTATCAAGGAGGCGCGTTACGGCAGCGGAAAAGAAAAAACTCTCAATCATCAGCATGAGCGGGGACTTCGATAGGGCAATCGCGGTTTTCACGCTCGCTTCAGGCGCTGCGGCCGTCAACTACGAGGTGAATATCTTCTTTACCTTCTGGGGGCTGAACAGCATCAAGGTGGACACCGGACGCAGTTTCCTCGGCAAGGGTTTCCTGGCGCGCATCTTTAACTATCTGCTCGGTGGCCGAAAAACACTGCCACTCAGCAGGCTCAATTTCGGAGGTCTCAGCCCGGTGCTGATGAACGGCATGATGCAGGGGAAGAATGTCGCTACCCTTGAGGACCTGTTCGCGGCGTCAAAGGCTCTGGGGGTTAACTTTTATGCCTGCGAGATGGCGATGCACGTGCTGGGGCTCACCCGAAGCGACTTCATTCCTGAAGTAAAGGATGTGCTCGGTGTCGCATCTTTTCTGGAAATGTCTGACGGTGGGCAGACGCTCTTTATCTAAGATACAACACGGGAGGTTCGGATGAACGCACTGAACAGGGAAGCATCGGACCCGGTCTGGAAACGCTTGCGCCGGGAAGTGGACGAGATAGCGAGAGACGAAGCGATGCTCGCCGGGTTCCTTCATGACATGGTGCTCAAGCATCGCTCCCTGGAAGCGGCCATCGCCTATTTCCTGGCGAACAAATTGTCCTCCCACTATCTGACGCCTACCTCGCTTCGCGACGTCATCTTTGACGCCTTGGAAGAATCCCCGGAGATTCGTGAGGCGATCCGCTGCGACCTTGAGGCCGTGGTTGAACGCGACCCGGCCGCCCGCAGCATGGCCCTCCCCTTTCTCCATTTCAAGGGATTCCAGGCTTTGCAGTCCTACCGCGTGGCGCATTGGCTCTGGAACCAGAACAGGAAACCGCTTGCGCTGTACCTGCAAAGTCGGATATCCGAGGCTTTCGACGTGGATATCCATCCTGCAGCTCGGATCGGCAAAGGAATCCTGATCGACCACGGCACCAGCGTGGTTATCGGTGAGACTGCAGTGGTCGGTGATAACGTCTCCATGCTCCACGAGGTAACCCTCGGTGGCACCGGCAAGGAAACCGGCGACCGTCATCCCAAAGTCGGCAATGGAGTGTTGATCGGTGCAGGGGCTAAAATTCTCGGCAATATCAAGATCGGTGACGGCTCAAAGATAGCCGCCGGCAGCGTCGTGCTGAACGAGGTCCCGCCGCACTCCACCGTTGCCGGCATTCCCGCCAAGGTCGTCGGCAAACCGAATACCGAAGAGCCGGGCCGGCAAATGGAGCAGTTGGTGGAATACGATTTTTGCATCTAGCGACTATTTTCCTTTGCAGGTACCGCTTCTGTATTTAGGCGCTGAGTAAAGGACCCGAACGCATTCCGAATTTTCCCGGATGCCGGTTTACTCAAGCGCACCGACCAGAAGCATCGTTTGCTGACGCTCACAGCTCGCAAATAAGCATTTAATAATTAACAGATCAGGGCCATAGTACTCTACTAATTCGGTCTGCTATAAGACTGACGCAGCCTGTATCTATTCATTATTTTTAGGTTTATTTGTTGACTATTGCAGTTTGAGTGGTATCCATATTCATTGTACTTAACGTTACCCACACCCTGAGACAGCCAGCAGCAACTACCACCAAACAAAAGGATGCGCCTATGTCAGACAGTCTCCTGCAGAGAAGTGTTACCACAGCGGTAGCCAGAAACCTGGCCAGCACCACCAAGACCAACCCGAAGATGATGTCCATAACCCCGCGCCTGCTTTTGAGCCTGCTGCCGTGGGTGCAGGTGAACGGCGGCACCTACCGGGTCAACCGGACCAAGGTCGAGCTTTCACGGGCGGAGCGGATCGAGGTCGACCTTGAAAGCGGCGTCCCCAGCTTCACGCCTGAGGCGCTGCGCAGCGTGCCGCTCTTCAACCGTCTCCCGGAAACGGTCGTCAGCCGCATGGCGACCCGCTTCAAAACGGAAACGGTGGCTCTGGGCAATACCCTGATCGTCGAGGGGGCCGAGGAAAACGAGTTCTTCATCATCGCCCAGGGGCAGGTCGAGGTGCTGAGCAAGGGGGCACACGGCTCTGAACTGCGCATCGCCCTTCTGACCGACGGGGAGTATTTCGGCGAGATAGAACTTCTGACCAACCGCACCTCCGACGTCACCGTGCGCACCATCACCCCCTGCACCCTGCTCACCCTGTCGCGTCACGAGCTCGATGCGATTCTCGCCGAGACCCCCAACCTGCAGGGCGAATTCCAGAAGGCGGTGGAGGATCACCTTGAGCTGCTCACCACGGTCAACAAGTTCGGCGAGCGCAACATCGACCTGGTCTCCGGCTTTGCCGAGAACGTCGAGATTCCCGAGACCTTCGTCGACTATTCCGCTTCCCCCCGCGAATACTCCCTTTCCGCCGTGCAGACCGTAGTTCGGGTGCACACCCGGGTCTCCGACCTCTTCAACGGCCCCTACGACCAGCTAGAGGAGCAGATGCGCCTCACCATCGAGGGGATCAAGGAGCGCCAGGAGTGGGAGATCGTCAACAACAAGAAATTCGGGCTGCTCCACTCGGCCGCCCCGGGCTTCCGGATCAGCCCCCGCTACGGCGCACCGACGCCGGACGATATCGACGAGTTGCTGGCGCTGGTCTGGAAGAAGCCCGCCTTTTTCCTGGCCCACCCCAAGGCGATTGCGGCTTTCGGCCGTGAATGCACCTGGCGCGGCACCCCGCCGCCGACTCTGAACGTCTTCGGCACTCCCGTCATCACCTGGCGCGGGGTTCCGTTCATCCCGTGCGACAAGCTAGAGATCAAGAGCCGTTACAGCTCGCACCGCTGGCTCGGCACCACCAGCATCCTCCTGATGCGCGTCGGCGAGGCAGACCAGGGGGTCGTCGGGCTGCACCAGACCGGCATCCCCGGCGAGATTCAGCCGAGCCTCTCGGCGCGTTTCATGGGGACCGACAACCTTGGGGTCTCCTCCTACCTGCTGTCGCTCTACTCATCCTGCGCTGTTCTGACCGACGACGCCCTCGGCGTGTTGGAGAACGTGGAGGTCGGCTACTACCATGATTACGCACACCGCGAACTGGGCGGTTTCAATCTCGGTCTCGGAATTTAATCGCACCTGCCGGCGTGGCTTGACAACCAGGTTACCGGGAAATGGAGGAAGCAATGTCTGAGAACAATCTGCTGCAAAGAAGCGTAACGACCGCGGTAGCACGCAACCTTGCGACCACGACTAAGACCAACCCAAAGATGATGTCGATCACCCCGCGCTGGCTTTTGAGCCTGTTGCCGTGGGTGCAGGTAAATGGCGGCACCTACCGGGTGAACCGTACCAAGGTGGAGCTTTCCAAGGCGGAGCGGATCGAGATCGACGTGACGAACGGGAAGGCGACATTTTCTCCGGAATCGCTGAGAAGCGTACCAGTCTTCTCCAGGCTCCCCGATTCTCTGATCTCGCGTATGGCGGATAGCTTCGAGACCGAACAGGTATCGCTGGGGAACAAGCTTGTCGTAGAGGGAGAAGGCGAGAACAAGTTCTTCATCATCGCCCAGGGGCAGGTCGAGGTACTGAGCAAGGGAGCCCATGGAAGCGACCTGCGCATTGCGCTCCTCACCGAAGGGGAGTTTTTCGGCGAGATCGAACTGGTCACCAACCGCACCTCCGACGTGACTGCCCGCACCATCACCCCCTGCGTCCTTTTGACCCTTTCGCGCAAGGACCTGGAAGGGATCCTCAGAAAAACCGCCAGCCTCTCCGATGAGTTCAAGAAGGTGACCGACGAGCACCTGGAGCTTTTGACCACGGTCAACAAGTACGGAGAAAGGAACATCGACCTGGTCTCCGGCTTTGCCGAGAACATAGAGATTCCCGAGACCTTCGTCGATTATTCCGCTACCCCGCGCGAGTACTCGCTGTCCTCCGTGCAGACGGTGGTGCGGGTACACACCCGCGTCTCCGACCTCTACAACGGCCCCTACGACCAACTGGAAGAGCAGATGCGGCTCACCATCGAGGGGATCAAGGAGCGCCAGGAGTGGGAACTGATCAACTCCACCAAGTTCGGCCTGCTCCACTCGGCCGACTCCTCGATGCGGATCTCCGCCCGCTATGGCACCCCGACGCCGGACGACCTTGATGAACTGCTGGCGCTGGTCTGGAAAAAGCCGGCCTTTTTCCTGGCCCACCCCAAGGCGATTGCGGCCTTCGGTCGTGAGTGCACCTGGCGCGGCGTGCCGCCGCTCACCGTCAAGCTGTTCGGCACCGACGTCATAACCTGGCGCGGCGTGCCGCTCATCCCGTGCGACAAGCTGGAGATCAAGAGCCGCTTCCACTCGAACCAGTGGCTCGGCACCACCAGCATCATCCTGGTGCGGGTCGGCGAGGCGGACCAGGGCGTGGTCGGGCTGCATCAGGTCGGCATCCCCGGCGAGATCCTACCGAGCCTCTCGGCACGCCTGATGAAGACCGACAACCTGGGCGTCGCCTCGTACCTGCTCTCGCTCTACTTCTCCCTTGCCGTTTTGACGGACGACGCGCTGGCGATACTGGAAAACGTCGAGGTCGGCTACTACCACGACTACGAGCACAGGAAACCGAAGGTGAAATAAGAAACCGTCAGCCACGGAGACTCGGAGAACACGGAGGCAAAGCCACCTCAAAATCTGAGATAAAACGGGATAAAGGCAAAAAATGGTTCAGTCTTTTGTCACGATTTTGCCTTCGTTCAAGTTTTGCTCCGTGTCCTCCGTATCTCGGTGGCTATAAACTCGGCTTCAAACAGCACATCAAGTAAGGGGTTGACCCATGAACGATATAACTCCCGAGTTAATCGCGTCCATTGCGAGCAGGCTCTATAACGAGATACCGGGCGCCAGTATGGTTCCCAAAACGGAGGCCGACCTGCCTCACGGGGTTCCCGAAGCCGGGATCCTGCCGGGCATGCCGGCACAGGTCCCCTCCCCCGGCAACGTTACCCCCCCTGCGTCCGCTGCAGGCCACGGTATCCCCGGCATGGGCGCGGTCGCTCCAGCCTTCCCCGGATTGCCCTCGCTGCCGAACGCCGCACCGGAGAGTTTCGCATTGCCCGGTCTGTCCGGGCTGAGTCCTTCCCGGCCCGGCTCCACCGGCGGCGCAGGGAATTCCGCCGAAAGCTTCTCCACGCCAGGGGCGGCCGGCCTCGGCTCCCACGGCTACAGCGCGCCGCCCCCCAAAGCGGTCCCATCCTACCAGGTCGGGGTCCCCGGGCTCTCGGCGATCTCGCCGTCGTGGCCCGGAGTTCCCGGTTCAGCACCGACCACTGCGGAGAGTTTCACGGCTCCCGGCACCGGCACCAGTCAGACCGACGGCCTCAGCTCCTTTGTGAAGGGTATCCGCTCCGGGCGGATGCGCAACGAAGACGGCACCTGCCGCGCCGGACACGACCCGGACCTGCTGCAGCGCATGTTCGCCGTTAAATCGGGCACAGGTGGCGCGGCCCATGGCACAACCGTTCCCGGTACCGGGCCACGGCCGCTCGACATACCGAGCATCCGGAGGGATTTCCCGGCCTTGAACCAGAAGGTGCACGGCAAGCAGTTGGCCTGGCTCGACAACGGCGCCACCACCCAGAAACCGCAGAGCGTCATCGACGCCGTCTCACGCTTCTACGAGAACGACAACTCGAACATTCACCGCGGAGCCCACACCCTGGCGGCCCGGGCCACCGACGCCTTCGAACTGGCCCGCCAGAAGGTGCAGACCTTCCTCGGGGCCTCCTCCAGCAAGGACATCGTCTTCGTCAGGGGGACCACCGAAGGGGTCAACTTCGTCGCCCAGACCTACGGCCGCAAATTCCTGCAGCCGGGCGACGAGATCATCCTCTCCACCTTGGAGCACCACGCCAACATCGTCCCCTGGCAGATGATCGCCAAGGAAAAAGGGGCCGTCATCCGGGTGATTCCCGTGAACGACCGCGGCGAGGTCATGCTGGAGGCGTACGAGGCGCTGCTCGGTCCCCGTACCAAGCTGGTCGCCCTCACCCAGGCCTCCAACAGCATCGGCACCATACTGCCGGTGGCGGAGATGACCCGATCCGCCAAGCGCTACAACGCCCGGGTGCTGATCGACGGGGCCCAGTCGGTTTCGCACATGCCGGTCAACATGCAGGAGATCGGCTGCGACTTCTTCGTTTTCTCCGGTCACAAGATATTCGCGCCGACCGGCATCGGCGCGGTGTACGTCAACGAGCAGCTCCATGAAATCCTGCCGCCCTGGCACGGCGGCGGCAACATGATCAAGAACGTCACCTTCGAGGAGACCACCTATAACGAGGCCCCCGCCAAGTTCGAGGCAGGCACCCCGAACATTGCCGACGCGGTCGGCCTGGGCGCGGCACTCGACTACGTGAACCGTCTCGGCCTGATCAACACCGGCAAGTACGAGCACGAGCTTCTGGAGTACGCCACGGAGCAGCTCTCGAGGATCGACGGGGTCCGGCTGCTCGGCAACCCCCGCGAGAAGGTGGCGGTCATCTCCTTCGTGGTCAAGGACCGCAAGACCGAAGAGGTTGGGAGACTGCTCGATCAGGAGGGGATCGCCGTCAGGGCCGGGCACCACTGCGCCCAGCCGTCGCTGCGCCGCTTCGGCGTGGAGGCTTCGGTGCGCCCCTCATTCGCCTTTTACAACACCTTTGACGAGATAGACCGCCTGACTGATGCGGTCCGACGCATCTCACAGAACTAGAGAGGAAGCCTTGAGCACAATCAAGCTGGACATAACCAAAGATCATTGCCCCATGACGTTTGTCAAAGCAAAGCTGCAGCTTGAGCAGATGGATGATGGCGACATCCTGGAAATACTGCTGACCGCGGGAGAACCACTTGATAAAGTACCCAAAACCTGCACCGAGCAGGGTTTCCAGGTGCTCGATATAGTTCCTGTGAAGGACAACATCCACAAGGTCACCGTAAAGAAATAGGAGATATCGAATGTCACGCATTTTTGAAGACAACTCGCAGTCCATCGGCAACACCCCACTGGTCCGGCTGAACCATATCACCCAAGGGGCCAAGGCCACCGTTCTCGCCAAGATCGAAGGGCGCAACCCGGCCTATTCCGTCAAGTGCCGCATCGGCGCCAGCATGATCTGGGATGCCGAGGAGCGCGGCGTGCTCAAGCCCGGCATCGAGGTCATAGAGCCGACCAGCGGCAACACCGGCATAGCACTTGCCTATGTCGCAGCGGCGCGCGGCTACCAGCTGACCCTCACCATGCCCGAGACCATGAGCATAGAGCGGCGCCGGGTGCTGGCTGCTCTCGGTGCCAACCTGATCCTCACCCCCGGGGCCGAGGGAATGAAGGGGGCCATTGCCAAGGCAGAGGAGATCGCCGCCTCCGACCCGGGACGCTGGTTCATCCCGCAGCAGTTCAAGAACCCGGCGAACCCGGCGATCCATGAGAAGACCACAGGACCCGAGATCTGGAACGACACCGACGGCGCGGTCGACGTCATTGTTTCCGGGGTCGGCACCGGCGGCACCATCACCGGCATTTCCCGCTTCATCAAGAACACCAAGGGGAAGAAGATCATTTCCGTAGCGGTCGAGCCGTCGGAAAGCCCGGTCATCACCCAGCGGCTCGCAGGGCAGCCGCTGAAGCCGAGCCCCCACAAGATCCAGGGGATCGGCGCCGGGTTCATCCCCGACACCCTCGACCTCTCCCTGGTGGACCGGGTCGAGCTCGTCTCCAGCGACGAGGCGATCGAATTCGCCAAGAGGCTTATCACGGAGGAAGGGATACTGGTGGGTATTTCCTGCGGAGCAGCTGCGGCTGCAGCGGTACGGCTCGCCAACGTGGATGAGTTCGCCGGAAAGACGATCGTGGTGATCCTTCCCGACATGGCGGAGCGCTATCTTTCGACGGCACTTTTCGAGGAGCTCTGATCGGCTGAGTAGCACCAGACCCGGGACAAAACCCGGGGCAATCAGAAATCAAGCGGATTTGCTAGATGTTGTCAGGCGTGCGGCCCCTGCGTCGAACCGGGGCCGCACGCGTTTGCCCTGTATGCTTGCATGGCTTGCGTGGCATTTGGCGGAGGCTTTCGCAGGATGCTTCCGAAGCCGTCCAACCGGAAGGAAAGCTACTCCGCTTCAGCAGGCCGGCAGCCCTTTTACCCATCCGGAAATCGCTGCAGACCTTGCACTGTCCGAGACGGTAGGAGCAAGCGGGCCGCGGAGCCACCCAGACCCCGGGGGGCAGCCCATGGTCAAAGCTACGGGCCCCCGGCGCGTCCGCCAGGTTGGCGAAGTCAGATCCTATGGTTTGCCAATTTTGTGGCAAGGTTTCCAAAGTTTTGTTTGGCAAGCTTCGAGAACTAATCATTGACCAGGAACAGGGTGAGCCCGGGCGCATAATAGCCGTCAGCCACGGTTACCAAGTGGCCCGGCAGGAAGCGGGTCCCGAACCAGTTCCTGGCAATGCGCATAGGTTTCAATTGCCCGGCGCATCATCTCCGATATACTGACACCGTCAAGGGATGCAATACACTGCAGATCTTTTTGCTCCTCGTCGCTAACCCTCATGGAAATGACATTGTAGCGGGGTGTCTCCTTCACTTTTCCCATTGTGTGGCTCTCCTTCCCTTGAGTTCGGGGGCATTTGTCCGGATCAATGACAAAAAGAGGCCCTGCCGACCCTCGCTCGTTGCGCGGATTGACGTAGCCTCCCGTTATCTGGTCAGCCTGTTTCAGTTGTGCCTATTCGATCCAGCCTCCCCCGAGAACCATTTCCCCATCATATATTACGACAGCCTGGCCGGGGGTGACTGCCACCTGGCGCTCGAGGAAATCGACCGCCAGCCTGCCGTCGTCCTGCAGCCGTATGGTGCAGGGAAAGGGTTGCTGGCGATAGCGGATGCTGCAGGAAACGCTGAGTAGTCCGGCGGGGGGGACTCCGGTCCAGGAACAGTCCCCGGCGATGAGTCCGCTGCGGAACAATTCCTGCCGGGGGCCCACCGTCACCTGGGCAGACTTGCGGTCTATAGCCGTCACGTAGAGCGGCACCTTCCAGGCGATCCCCAGTCCTCTGCGCTGACCGACGGTGAATTTGTGGATGCCGGTATGACTGCCAAGCCTGTTGCCCTCGCGGTCAACCAAGTCACCGGGAGCGGTCGCCACGCCGCTATCCTCCAGGAAACGAACATAGTCATTGTCGGGGATGAAGCAAATCTCCTGGCTCTCCCTTTTCCTGGCCACCGGCAGTTTGTAGCGCACCGCGAGATCGCGCACCTGGGATTTCTCCATCCCCCCGAGCGGAAAGATGGCCCGGGCCAGTTGCTCCTGTTTCATGCCGAAAAGGAAATAGCTTTGATCCTTGGCGGGATCGAGCCCTTTTAGCAACAGGGGTCTCCCCTCCTCACCACGCTCGATGCGTGCGTAGTGCCCTGTGGCGAGCAGATCCGCACCGAGAGATTGCACCATGTCCAGCAGCAGGCCGAACTTTATCCGTTCATTGCAGCGCGCGCACGGGTTGGGCGTTCGCCCCAGGGCGTACTCAGCGGTGAAATCGTCCATCACCAGTTCCTTGAAACGCCGCCGCAGGTCGATCACCTGGAACGGTATGTCGAGGCACTTGGCTACCCGGGCAGCATCCATAACGTCGCTCAGTGAGCAGCAGGTGCGCCCGCCCGGTACGGCCGACTCGGGACGTTCATAGAGTTGCAGCGTGACTCCGGTTACTTCGTGCCCCTGCTCCTTCAGTAGCGCAGCGCACACCGATGAATCGACACCACCGCTCATTGCCACCAGAATGCGTTTCTTTCCCGACAATTCAACCATTTGAGCCTTTTGCCGACATGATTAGTGCCGGTTGCATCAGTTCCGTGCCAGTGCCCCCTACTCCTCACCCTTTTCCAGCGTCAGCACGTAGTGACCGTCGACTTCCTTGAGCCCAAGGAGCTTGTGCCCGTCGGCCTTGAGGCTTCTCGGCACGTTTTTCACCGGCTCGCCGTCGTCCAGCAGGAATTCGACGATCGTCCCCGTTTCGATATCCTCCAGGGCCAGTTTGGCTTTGACGAAGTTGGTAGGGCAACTGACGCCCCGTAAGTCTATGATTTCCATGTAATACTCCTGTCATCCAGATGGCAGTTTGCCGTGGGAAAGCGGATTAGCCACTAACGCAACGGGAGCTGGGTGTCGATGATCTGTGGCAAAATCGTCTGGTCCAGGATGTAGTCGGCGAAGTCCTTGCGCAGGTGCTCCAGTAGCGATGCACTCCCCTCGCGCAGAATGATGTCTCCCAGCCGCACCCTGCCGGCCCCTTCGGCTTTCTCCAGATACCAGGCCAGCACCGAACTGATGAAATCGACCGCACGCTCCTCCGGGAGGAAGGTGGCGTACAGGGTCCCCACCAGGGGACGCCTCCCCCATTTGCCGCCGACCCGGACCGAGTAGCCGCGCTTCTCGACCTTCCAGGCCGAGGTGGGGCAGACCTTGACGCAGTCGCCGCAGTACAGGCAGTTTTCCGGGGCGAACACCGGCTTGCCGTCAGCGCCGGTGCTGAGCGCCCCTTCGCCGCAGGACTTGACGCACAGGCCGCAGCCGATGCACTCCTCGGCTGCGAGCTTCGGCCAGATGGCCCCCTGGAAGCCGACGTCATTGATGGCGGACTTGGGGCAATCAAAGGGACAGCCGGCAAAACAGACCTTGAATTTGTGGTGCCCGGTTGCCGTGCCGAACAACTTCTCGTCGACCTCCAGGGCCGATTTCTGCGTGTCCACCAGACCGTTGGGGTTGTACTCGCAGCCGCCGCAGGCGGTGGGGACCCGCACCCGTGCGCCGCAGGAGGCGACCTTCTGCTGGTCCTCGCCGAGTTCGGCGACGACGGCGTCGAAGTCGGAAAAGTTGATGTTGATCAGTTCTATCGATTGGCGCACCGAGAGGTGCACGTACCCCTTGCCGTATTTCTGGGCCACATCGGCGATCCGGGAAAGCCTGTCAACCGACATGCGCCCACCGGGGACGCGGAGACGAATTGTGAAGAGGTCCTTGCCGCGCTCCTTGATGAAGCCGCCGGCCTTGAGGTTTTTCAGGTCTATTTTGGAATCTGCCACGTTGCGCTCTCCTGGTATCAAATGGTTAATTTGCTATTTCGATCGGGACCGGTTCCACCACTCCGTCGCTGATCCTGAATGCCTTTACGACCGGATGCTCCCGGTCCTGAAGCGACACGATCAGGTGGCAGACGTCCGGGGTCAGCGCCAGCCGGATGTCCTCCTGCGAGGGGCGGGCCGGCGATTCCGGATGTGAGTGGTAGATCGCGACCATGCCCTCTCCGTTAGCCCGCATCGCCTTGACGGCGGCGAACTGCTCTCTCGGGTCCATCATGAAATGCTCGTTGCTGGCGTCGGTGTTGGTCATCGGGTAGAGGCTTTGGACGGTCGTGCCGCTCCCGCCCAGGATACCGCACACCTCCAGCGGGAACCCGTCCTGGGCGTGGACGACCACCGCACGGTGGATTTTTTCGGGGATCTCAAGCATGTCAGTGCCCCAGGTCGCAGACGGTCACGGCATCGAGTTCGTCTTTCAGTTCCGTGATGGTTGGATGCTCGCCGCAGATCGGGCACTTCGGGTTCTTCTTGACCGGGATTTCACGAAACTTCATCCGCAGGGCGCTGTAGGTGAGCAGCCGTCCGGTCAACAGATCGCCAGCCCCGAGCAGGTACTTGATCGCCTCGGTCGCCTGCAGGGTTCCGAGCACGCCGGGGAGCACGCCGATCACCCCCGCCTGGGAACAGGTCGGGATGGCATCCTTGGGGGGTGGTGCCGGGAAAATGCAGCGGTAGCAGGCGCTCTGGCCGGGGAGTATGGTCATGGTCTGGCCGTCGAACTGCAGGATGCCGCCGTGGGAATACGGCTTTCCCGCCAGCACGCAGGCGTCGTTGACGAGGAACTTGGCGGCGAAGTTGTCGGTCCCGTCGATGACGAAGTCATAATCGGCGATCAGCGCCGCGATGTTGTCGGCCGCGACCCAGGTCTCGTGGGCCACCACGCTCAGCTCCGGGTTGATGGCGAGCATCTTTTCCCTGGCAGAGATCACCTTGGACTTGCCGATGTCCTCCGTGAAGTGGATCACCTGGCGCTGCAGGTTGGAGAGATCCACCTGATCAGCATCGGCAATGCCGATGGTGCCGACGCCGGCCGCTGCGAGGTAGAGTGCGATCGGCGCGCCGAGCCCCCCCGCGCCGATGATCAGGACCTTGCCGCTGAGCAGCTTCTTCTGTCCCTTCCCCCCTACTTCCTTCAGGAGAATGTGGCGCGAATAGCGGGTGATCTGGTCCTCGGTGAGCTTCATGCCGCTCCTCCGCCCATGAAGTAAAGGAACTCGACCGTTGCACCGTCCTGCACGGCCGCGGTGTCGAAGTCGTCGCGCTCGAGAATCTCGCCGTTCAGTTCAACGGTGACATACTCACGCTGCGCAACCTTGAGAGTCTCCAGCAGCTGAGAGATCGAGAGGGTGCCTTCTTCTGTAATACTGGTCGGTTTGCCATTGACTGTAAGGTTCATGACGCTAACTCCTCGTTGATGATTAAGTGTCAGATAAACGCAAAGGGCGCGTTTATGGAATAGCTTCTAAAGCCGCGGCAAAGTCTTCCAGGATGTCATCGATGTCTTCGATCCCGACCGAAACCCTGACAAGCTCCTCGCTCACCCCCATGAGAGCCTTCACCTCGGCGTCGTAGTCTGCGCAGATGGTGCTCGCCGGGTGGATCACCAGGGTCTTGGTGTCGCCGATGTTGGCCAGGTTCTTGGCCAGTCGTAGACCGTTGATCAGGCGGAAGGCGCTCGCTTTGTCGGCGAGACCGAAGGTGAGGACACCTCCGTAGCGCCCCTTGAACTGGCGCGTGGCGACCTCGAAGAACGGGGAATCCGGGAGACCCGGGTAGTTGACCCAGCTCACCTTTTCATGGGCCGCGAGATACTGGGCGAGCCTCATTGCATTGGAACAGTGGCGCTCCATTCTGAGGGCGAGGGTTTCCAGGCCTTCGCCCAGCAGGAAGGAATTGAGCGGCGCGGCGCAGGCGCCGAAGTCCTTATGGACCAATTTTCGGGTCCGGGCGGTGAAGGCGAAATTACGGTACTTCTTGTAAAACGTGGCGAAGTGGGGGAATTTCTCGCTCTGCCAGTTGAAGCTGCCGCAGTCGACGATGGCGCCACCGATGGAGTTGGCGGTGCCGTTGATGAACTTGCTGGTCGAGTGGATGATGAGGTCGGCCCCGAGTTCCTTCACCCGGACCAGGTACGGAGTGGAGACGGTGGCATCCACCATGAGCGGAATGCCGTGTCTGCGGGCGATCTGTGCAAAGGCGGCGATATCGGGGACGTCCATCTTCGGGTTGCCGATGGTCTCGACGAAGATCAGCCGGGTCGCTGCGGTGACGGACGCTTCCAGCGCGCCGAGATCGGTCGGGTCGACGAAGCGTGCGGTGATCCCGTAATTGGAGAGGGTGTCACGGAACAGCGAATAGGTGCCGCCGAAAAGCGATGAGGAGGAGAGGATCTCGTCGCCGTTTCTGACGATCGCCATCACGGCTGTGGTGATGGCCGCCATGCCGGAGGCGGTGACGATGGTCGCGATGCCGTCCTCGACGACGGTGAGCCTTTTTTCCAGGCTTTCCAGGGTCGGGTTGCCGATCCTGGTGTACACCTGACCGATGGCCCTTCCCTTGAAAACATCCTCGAGCTCCTCGGCACTGTCATAGGCGAAGGCCGAAGCCTGAACGATCGGTGCCTTGGTCGCACCAAAGGGGCCTGGCGAGGTTCCGCCATGGATCAAAAGGGTGTCGAACCTCAACCGGCTTTCTGTTTCTCCCACAAACCCCTCCAGGACTGCGCAACTAGCTAAATAAAAAGGTATCTGGCAACGCTCCAGTTCTCGCAGGGTTTACCAGCGGAATGAAGTGGTAGGATAGTAATAAATACAAAGCGCATTTGTCAACAAATAACCGCCAAATACACGCAGCATTTCAGTGTAGATGCCGGGCAAATGCAGTATCCCCCTCAAGTGCCTTAAACGTCCTGAAACAAAGCGGTGGAAAGGTAACGCTCACCACTATCGGGGAACACGACCACAATCAACTTCCCCTTATTTTCAGGCCGCCTGGCGATTTGGCGGCTGGCGAAAGCGGCTGCACCACCGGATATGCCAACAAGGAGTCCCTCCCAGCGTGCCAGTTGCCGGGCGCACTCAAAGGCCTGGCCGTTTTCGACAGTGAAGACCTCATCGTACACCTGCTGATTGAGGATTCTGGGGACGAACCCGGAGCCGATCCCCTGTATCTGGTGGGGCCCGGCGTAGCCGCCTGAGAGTACCGGGGAACCGGACGGTTCAACTGCGACGACTTTAATGGCGGGATTGCGCTCCTTGAGGTACTCACCCACCCCGGTGACGGTCCCACCGGTACCGACACCAGCCACCAGTATATCCACCTTGCCATCGGTATCTGCCCAGATTTCCTCGGCCGTGGTCGCACGATGGATGGACGGGTTGGCCGGATTGTTGAACTGTTCGGGGACGAACGAGTTAGCTATCGAGGCCGCCAACTCCCCCGCCTTGCTGATGGCCCCGGTCATCCCTTTGGCCCCCGGTGTCAGAATCACATCAGCCCCATACGCTCTCAAGAGGTTGCGTCGCTCAACACTCATGGAATCTGGCATGACCAGGATAAGCCGGTATCCCTTGGCCGCGGAGATGTAGGCGAGCGCGATCCCCGTATTGCCGCTAGTTGCCTCGATGATGACGGTATTCTTGGTGATCAGCCCTTTTTCCTCAGCATCCCTGATCATGGCAAGACCGATCCTGTCCTTGACACTACCGCCCGGGTTGAAAGCCTCGATTTTCGCCACGACGTGGGATTCGGCCCCCCCGCAGAAACGCGAAAGCCGCAATAGCGGCGTTCTGCCGATGAGTTCCGTAATATTCTCCGCGATGTTAGCCAAAGTCCCTCCTCTTCTCATCACGGCAAGCTGATGCCTACACCCTCCCTTCGACTCCGATCACCCCCCATGGAATCCATCCGGGTATGATCCCCGGCACCGGGACCGCAGTAACAGAAAAGGCCAAGGCACGTCCCCGCTCAGGCTCAGCACCTTGGCCTCCTGCTTTCTGGTCAACCGGGTTATTGCATACCTGCATAGTCAGGGAGAGTCGGGCGGTCTATCCGGTAAGATGCTCTACCAGCGAGGCTTCCCGCCTCAGCAAGCCGTCGAACCAGCAAAATGCGGTGTCGTAGTGGATGTCGTGCGCCCCGTCGAAGATTTCGAAGTAGAACCGTTTTGAGCCCTTCCGCTCCAGTTGCTGCGCAAGATTCCAGCTGTGTGAATAGGGTACGACCGGATCGAACCTGCCATGATGCAGCGACAGGGTAACCTCCGACAGCGCCCCGACCTGGAAAATCGGGGAACGCTCCAGGTACTCCCGATCCACCTCCTCCGAGTCCCCGGGGACGCCACCACAGCACGCCGCGATATGGGGTGCATACTCCGCTTGCTGATGGTGCCAGGCAGCCAGGTCGGTTATCGGTACCCAGGCGCTCACCCCCCTCCAGCGAGCCGGCGCAGCAGCTGCCGCCAGTAACGACATGTGTCCGCCACCACTGCCTCCCAGCAGGAACACGGCATTTCTGTCAATGGGAAAGCGCTCGGACACCATAGTGACGCTGTCGATGATATCCTGTATGGCTACGGGCGAACCGCCAGCCTGCCCGGCACGGGGATTGGAGGCAAGGTTCGCCCCGCGGAACTCCGGAAGCAACAATCCCCATCCCCGCTCACGGCAGAGCGGAAGCATTCCCTCGACCTGGTTATGGCGGTCGTAGCTCCAGGTATGAAGTCCCACGACGAGCGGCACCGGCACCTCGCCACCGGGGTGATAGAACAGCACAGGTTCCTGAGAACCGTCCCGGGTTGACGTGCAAACTAGCTCCTGAATCTCCTGGTATCCCATGCACTACTCCACTGCACGCCTCGGTTATTTTAGCATCCCTGCTAGATTGCAGCCCCGTCCCGCACCAGGCCGGACTCGAGCTCCTCGGTTATCTCGCACCACTTGCGCTGCCAGGCGGCAAATCTCCCAGGGTCCAGGAACTGCGGAGCCTCCAGCGGAACCCCCTGGATCACGAGGCGGGCCAGTTTGCGATAGACACTGCTCAGGTGCGACTGAGGCGCCGACTCGATGACCGTCTGGCTGCCGTATTCTCCGACGGAGACCATCAGGGAATGCGGCACCATCACGATGGGCTTGGTTCCCGCCTGGCGCGCGAAATCGTCAACCAATGCCTCGAAGAACGAACCCGACATGTTGTTTGAGATGACACCGCCGAACCTGCTGCCTTCCGGAACCTGCACGGCAAGGGTACCCAGAAAACCGTTCAGCGTCGTCAGCGAAGCAAAACTTGCCGAGGTCACCACAAAGATCCGGGTCGGCTCCCCCCCGTTGCGCAGGAAGGAGAGCACCGTTTCAGGTTCGCCTGCGATGTCGTGCACCACGAAATCCGGCCGAAAACGCGCTATCAGTTCGGTTCGCCCCAGTGCGGCAAATTCCGGCGCCGGCCCCGCCTCGCCGTCAGGGCCGCACTCTACGCAGAGGATATCCCGAAAGCCGATCGCGCAATGGAATCCCGTACTGGAGCAACCGTCACGGCAGGGATCGCCGCAGGCTGCCTTCAGAGGTGCCTGCCCCCGCAGCAGATCGGTGGAGATCCGGTGCCGGTCGTAGCCGAGATGGGCGACCCGGTAGCCCTGCTCCGCCAGGGCCGCACTCAAATTGACTGCAATCGTGGAGACACCGGCACCGCTTCTGCCTGTCACCACAAGATGTTCGGTTGTCATGTCACCTCCGTCCCCCCTGGCGCCGGCCCGTCAGAAATTGCCGGGCCCGTCGCTGCGCTGGTAAACCGCGGCCACGGCGTGCTGGCGATAATAGTGGCTGATGCGCCGGAAACCGCAGGGGTTGATCAGGCGGTCCAGCTCTTCATGGGTGTAGGTCTTCGCGCAGCTTTGGCACTTGAAATGGTGGCTGCAGGATGCGCTGCAATGGGTATCCTGCTGCCGGCAGCGCACCTCCATCAGCAGGTACCCTCCGGGCCGCAGGTTGGCAACCACATTGTCCAGGTAGCGACGCTGCTCGGCGTTTTCCATGATGATGTTGAAGACATAGGTGGAAAGCACCAGATCGACGCCGAGCCGGCTTTCTTGCAGTTCACCGACATCCAGCAGGCCGGCGAGTTGCCGTGCGTCCGACCGTCCCCGCTGGATTGCCACCTGTTCGGGGAGGTCGGCCGCATAGACCGTGAAGCCGTGCCGCGCCAGATAGAGTGCGTTACGCAAAGTACCGGCACCGTAGTCCAGCACGGTGTGAGCCCGGCTCTGCCGGAAGAATCCCGAATAGCGGGTTATGCTCGCTGCCGCACGTGTCATCGTCCCCTCTCCCGGATTAGATGCCGCTGCCGTCAAACTGCTCGCCTTTATTCAAACGGAACTTCTCGTTCCTCTCGATCTGGATTACCCTGCCATCCTGAACCACCAGGGTCACGGTTCCGAAGCGGATGGAGCGCAGCGCTTCGCGCAGGGCGCGCTCCACCTCGCTGTTCAGCCTGCCTCCGGTTTGAACTATATTGTCCGCCATTGCCCACCTCGCAGCACCCGAGAATCATAAGTCGGGAGGCGCCGTACGGCGCGCCCCCCGCAGTTCGTCACTTCCCGGCGCCATATATCTGATCAAAGGTGCCGCCGTCGGCGAAGTGGGTTTTCTGCGCCTTCCTCCAGCCGCCGAAGGTGTCGTCGATGGTCACCAGTTTCACCTTGGGAAACTGCTTGGCATACTTGGCGGCGACCTTCTTGTCCCGGGGACGGTAATAGTTCTTGGCCGCGATTTCCTGGCCTTCAGGAGAGTAGAGCTCCTTCAAATAGGCCTCGGCAAGCTTGCGGGTTCCTTTGCGATCCACCACTTTGTCCACCACCGACACCGGGGGTTCAGCGAGGATGCTGAGGGAGGGGACCACGATCTCGAACTTGTCCTTGCCCAGTTCGTTAACAGCCAGGAAGGCCTCGTTTTCCCACGCGAGCAGCACATCCCCCTGGCCGCGCTGCACGAAGGTAGTGGTCGAACCGCGGGCGCCTGAATCAAGGACCGGCACGTTCTTGAACAACTTGGCGACAAACGCCTTGGCCGTGGCATCGCTCCCGCCCTTCTGCTTCAAGGCATAGGCCCAGGCGGCCAGGTAGTTCCAGCGTGCCCCACCCGAGGTCTTGGGGTTCGGCGTGATTACCGCGACCCCCGGCTTGACGAGGTCGTTCCAGTCCTTGATCCTTTTCGGGTTCCCTTTCCGGACCAGGAACACGATCGTCGAGGTGTAGGGCGAGCTGTTATTGGGCAACCTTTTCTGCCAGTTCTCCGGGATCAGCTTGGCCTTGTCATGAATCTCGTCGATGTCATACGCGAGTGCCAGCGTTACCACATCCGCGTCAAGTCCATCGATCACCCCCCTCGCCTGCTTGCCGGAGCCGCCGTGGGACTGCTTGAAGGTGACGTCCTGCGAGCTCTGCTGCTTCCATTTCTTGGCGAAAGCCTTGTTGAAGTCTTGGTAGAGTTCGCGGGTCGGGTCATAGGAAACGTTCAGGAACTCCTGCTGGGCAAAAGCGGAAAACGGAAGCGTGGCGCCGATCAGGGCGAACAGTACTGCAGCTACTACGTGTCGTTGTAACATGGGAACCCTCCAGTTTAGTTAGTCCATCGTTTTAGTATATTAAACGGGTAAATTTTTTTACTTCAGGTCAAATACAGAAATTCAACACTCCCCTCTGAGCATCCTCGGCATTGTCGATCTGTTCAAGGACATCCGCAAGAGTGGTACCGTCCAGGATCTTGGCCATGGCATCACGCACGTCCTTCATAACAACACGGATGCCACAGGTAAGCTCATCACCGCACTCCGTACACTTGGCGTACGAGGTCTCGCTGACGCAGGGGACGGGCGCCAGCGGCCCTTCCATGATCCGGATTGCCTGGCCGAACGTGACTGTCCGCGGATGTCGCGCCAGGTAATAGCCGCCCCCCTTCCCCTTCTTGCTCTGCAGGAGGCCGTTATTCTTCAGGGCAAGCAGGATCGCCTCCAGGAACTTCTTCGGGATGTTCTCCTCGTGCGCCAGATCGGCAATAAGGATGGGTCCCTGCTCGAAGCGACGCGCCAGATAGATGAGGGCCTTCAGGCCGTATTTCGTTCTCTTAGAGATCACGCTGTTTATCCTATCAACAAAGTAGGGTTTCTTTTACCGCCTGCGCCAAATTTTGTCAACAATATTTTTCGACCCTTTTCCCTTGTCCCGTTCCGTGCCCGAATCAGGGCCTCCCCGCCCCGCGCATACCCGCGCAAATCGGTGGGCAATCCCCGCAAGCCTACACGACCGATTCGATAGATTTTAGTGTTGACAAAGCACGGGCTCGATGGTAAACAACATCCTACCTAAACGATAGGGTGAATTGGCTGTATGGCGACCTGAATGCCTCGCGACTACCCAGGGTGACAGGCGGCGAGGTCCAGGAGAAGACCTTGAGCGGCGGAGCGGGGAGGTTACTTCGTTCGAGACTTACCAGTGAATCGCCCTGTTCCGCAGTCAGCAACGCTGGAATTCAGGTATGACAAGGGGGGACCTATGGGCTCGCAAAACCGAAAGAACAACGTCTTGCCAGGTTTCACCCCGGCACTTGGCTACACCATCTTTTACCTGAGCATCATTGTGCTCATCCCGCTTTCGGCCCTATTTTTCAAAACCGCCACTTTGACGTGGGATCAGTTTCTCGTTGCCGTTAGCGCGCCCCGGGTGCTGGCTTCCTATCGCGTGACCTTTGGTGCCTCGCTCATGGCTGCGCTCATCAACGGTTTTTTCGGAGTTCTGGTCGCCTGGGTGCTGGTACGCTACCGTTTCCCGGGCAAGAAAGTGATCGATGCGCTGGTCGACCTTCCCTTCGCACTTCCGACCGCAGTCGCCGGCATCACACTGGCGAGCGTCTACGCTCCAAACGGCTGGCTTGGGCGCTACCTGGAACCCCACGGCATAAAGGTCGCCTTCACCCCTCTGGGCATCATGGTCGCCATGGTGTTCATCGGCCTCCCCTTCGTGGTACGGACCGTACAACCGGTGCTTGAAGAGTTGGATCGGGAGATCGAGGAAGCAGCTTCCTGCCTGGGGGCAAGCCGCTGGCAGACCATTTACCGGATCATCTTTCCGACTGTGCTCCCGGCAATTTTGACAGGGTTCGCCCTCGCCTTTGCGCGTGCGGTCGGCGAATATGGCTCCATCATCTTTATCGCCGGTAACATGCCGATGGTCTCTGAGATCACCCCATTGCTCATCATCACCAAACTGGAACAGTACGATTACGCCGGTGCAACCGCCATCGCCACCGTCATGCTGGTGCTTTCCTTTTTGCTGCTGCTTTCCATCAACCTGTTGCAGAAGTTGAGCAGGCGCTTCGCAGAGTAGGGCAACCATCCTGGAGCGAGTAGAGTAACCATCAAACTGACTGTCATTGGGGTGTACCATGCAGGTCGCTAAACATCATAAAAGCGGGGTGAAAGGCAGCCGGAGCACTACCGAACCGGCATGGGTGCGTTATCTGCTGCTCGCCGTCGCCTTGGGCTTCTTGTCTCTCTTTCTGCTGCTGCCACTGGCCGCTGTCTTTGTACAGGCCCTGGACAAGGGCTGGGAGGCCTACCTTGCCGCCCTAAAGGAACCGGACACCCTCTCCGCCATCTGGCTTACCGTGTTGACCGCGGCCTGCTGCGTCCCCGTGAACCTGTTCTTTGGCATCGTCGCCGCCTGGGCCATCGCCAAGTTCAGTTTTCCCGGCAAGAGCCTGCTGATTACCCTGATCGACCTTCCGTTCTCCGTCTCACCGGTCGTCTCGGGACTCATCTACGTGCTCATCTTCGGCCTGCAGGGGTGGCTCGGCCCCTGGCTCCAGGCCCACGACATCAAGATCATCTTCGCCGTACCGGGAATCGTCCTTGCCACGGTCTTCGTCACCTTCCCGTTTGTCGCGCGCGAGCTGATCCCGCTCATGGAGTCCCAGGGACGCGACGAGGAGGAGGCGGCGCTCACGCTTGGTGCCAGCGGCCTGCAGACCTTCTTCAGGGTCACCTTCCCGAACATAAAGTGGGGGGTTCTCTACGGGGTGATCCTCTGCAACGCGAGGGCCATGGGGGAGTTCGGCGCGGTTTCGGTCGTCTCCGGGCATGTACGGGGTTCAACCAACACGATCCCCCTCCAGGTGGAGATACTCTACAACGAGTACAGCTATGCGGCGGCCTTCGCCGTCGCGTCCCTGCTTGCGTTGCTGGCCTTGGTGACACTGGTCCTCAAGACGGTGGCGGAGTGGAAAATCCAACAGACACTGTCAGAGGCAGAAAGTGAAAGGTAGACGACCATGAGCATTGAAATCGAAGGGATCGGCAAAAATTTCGGCGCGTTCGCGGCGCTCAGCAATGTCAACCTGAATGTCCCCTCTGGGGAACTGGTCGCCCTCCTGGGTCCTTCCGGTTCGGGCAAGACCACGTTGTTGCGCATCATCGCAGGGTTGGAATCACCGGACAGCGGCAGGGTCCTGTTCAACGGCGAGGAAGCGACCCAGCGCCAGGTCCAGGACCGCCAGGTGGGGTTCGTGTTCCAGCATTACGCCCTGTTCCGGCACATGACGGTCTTTGACAACATCGCCTTCGGGCTGACGGTCAAACCGAAGAAATTGCGCCCCGGCAAGCAGGAGATCCGCGACAAGGTTTACACCCTGCTGAAGCTGATTCAGCTCGAGCAGCTCGCCGACCGCTACCCGGGGCAGCTTTCCGGCGGCCAGCGGCAACGGGTGGCGCTGGCCCGCGCCCTGGCGGTGGAGCCACAGGTGCTTCTTCTTGACGAGCCTTTCGGAGCCCTGGACGCCAAGGTCCGTCTCGAGTTGCGACGCTGGCTCAGGCGCCTGCATGACGAAATCCATGTGACCAGCGTGTTCGTAACGCATGACCAGGAGGAGGCGCTCGAGGTGGCTGACCGCATCGTCGTCATGAACAGGGGAAGCATCGAGCAGCAGGGAACCCCCTCCGAAGTCTACGATCACCCTGCGACCCCCTTCGTTTTCGATTTTCTGGGGAACGTGAACCTGTTTCAGGGGAGAGTGCACAAGGGAACGGCACAGATGGGTGGGATGAACCTGTCCTCCCCGGAACACGCCAGCGCCGTTGATGCTCCCGCCGTGGGATACGTACGTTCCCACGACATTGCAATAGAACGGGTGGCGACCGACGCGGGCGCCCTTGAGGCGAACGTTCGCTATCTGCTGTCGGTTGGCCCCCTGGTGCGGGTTGACCTTATGCTGTCCAATGGGGACGGGACAATCGAGGTCGATCTCCCCCGGGAAGAGGCGGACAGGCTGCAGCTGTCGGTTGGAGAAAAGGTCTTCGCCCGGCCGCGCAAAATGCGCGTGTTTGTCGACGACTACCAGATATAGGGTGGGCGTTTGCGACAAAACAGGCACGGGCCGAGCAGGCAGGGGCAGCTTCGGCAGTCAACCTCCTCCCCAATGGTGACCAACCCTCGAACGAGGCCTGCACTTTTCTCTGAACGTCGCCTTGACCATATCCGCATCTGCGGATATGGTTGCTCCATGGATGAAAAGCTACCGCTTCTGCAAAGCCCTGGTCGACGGAACAGCTCTGCTACACACCGGGCCAGCGGCACCAACCAGCAGACACCGTCTTGTTACGGTTGATGTGATCCATGGACACGAAGGCCCACGTGACACCGCTGGGGGCCTCCTTCTTCCGACCTTCTGAACGAAGGACGAGGTGCTGAAGTGATCTGCGCCGCCCCAACCGACCGGCCCCCCTCGGGCGGTCCCCCGAAACTTTCCGCCCTGCAGCTACTGGCCGTGTTCCTGCGGCTCGGCCTGACCTCGTTCGGCGGGCCGGTCGCCCATCTCGGATATTTCCGCGACGAGTTCGTGACACGCCGCAGCTGTCTGAGCGAACATGACTACGCCGACCTGGTGGCCCTGTGCCAGTTTCTCCCCGGCCCAGCCAGCAGCCAGGTCGGCATGGGAATCGGCATATCTCAAGCCGGAGTCCGAGGTGCCTTGGCGGCCTGGGCGGGCTTTACCCTCCCTTCGGCATTGGCGCTCATCCTGTTCGCCTACGCTGTTTCTTCCCTTGGAGGTCCCGTCGCCGGAGCTGGCTGGCTTCACGGCCTGAAAGTGGCGGCGGTTGCCGTCGTGGCCCAAGCCATCTGGGGAATGGCGAAGTCGTTATGTCCCGACAGGGAGCGCGGCACGGCGGCCATTCTTGCCGCGGTGCTGCTGCTGGCCTGGCCTACCGCCTGGGGGCAAATCGTGGTCATCCTTTCGGGTGGCCTGTTCGGCCTGCTGTTCCTCAAAACGGACGCCCCACCGGACCAGGTCACCCTGCAGATCCCCATCAGCCGGCGTTTCGGCATACTTAATATCGTGCTGTTCGCTCTCCTGCTGTTCGGCATACCGATTGTCGCCAGCCTGGTCCCCAACCACGCAGTTGCCCTCCTGGACCGCTTCTACCGGGTCGGGTCGCTGGTCTTTGGAGGTGGGCATGTCGTGCTCCCCCTGCTGCAGTCCGCCTCTGTCGCGCCCGGCTGGGTCGGCAAAGATCTGTTCCTGGCCGGATACGGCGCAGCACAGGCAGTTCCAGGCCCCCTCTTCACCTTTGCGGCCTATCTCGGCGCGGTGATGCAGCCTGAACCGCACGGCTGGCTTGGCGGCATGATCTGCCTTGGAGCGATTTTCCTGCCGTCGTTCCTCCTGCTGCTGGGCATTCTCCCGTTTTGGGAGCAGCTGCGGCGGGTGACGTCGGTCCGGACCGCGCTGATGGGTGTAAATGCGGCGGTGGTCGGACTTTTGGTGGCCGTATTCTACAACACGGTCTGGCTCAGCGGCATCCTCTCCGTCGAGGATTTCACCCTCGGCATCTGCGCTTTCGGACTGCTCACCCTCTGGAAGGTCCCACCTTGGCTGGTCGTCGTGCTATCTGCCATTGGCGGCGCAGTCATGGCGGCGGTTTGATCCCGACCTGCACCCGGGAGAGCCTCATCGGTTCGGGCTCCAGGTTTCGGCCCTTGACTGTTTTTTCCTCCTCTGCCTCTTTGCCCTCGCCACAGCAGCATGGGGAGGCCCCCCCTTCCTGACCGACGACCCCGAGCCGGTCGACTAGCGGCACGGCGAGGTCTATATTCTCCTCCTTGTACAGAGCCACCACGGACGGAACGACCGGGACCGCCCCCCGGATCGAAGCCACCTGCGGTGTCGATCTCGACGTTCAACCGCACCTCCTGCTGCCGCTTCCCTTTTCCCATTCCGGTGGCGGGGCGACCCCATACGGGTCGGGGGACACGGAACTCGGCGTGGAATACCGCTTCATCCACGAGCCTGGCACCGTTTCGCAGGTACGAGGAGCACAGGCCACCCATCCGAAGTTGCCATCCGGGGCCAGATGAATAATTGACACGCCATATTGCGTCATGGTATAGATGCTCCCCAAGATGTGGCACGACCACAGCACAATTGAATAGACAAATCACGGTGCCCGCAAGGGCTTGATAGGGAAGAGGGGTGTAAATCCTCCGCGGACCCGCCGCTGTAAGCGAGGACGAAGGGCACGATGCCACTGGTTGCAAGACCGGGAAGGCGCCCGGAGGTTGATTCGCGAGCCAGAAGACCTGCCGTTGATTCCCGTCACTCATCAGATTCCCATGGTAAAGGGAGAGTGAACCCGTTATCAGGCTTTGAATACGAAAAGTCCGCATGATGCTCCGGCAGATGCGGACTTTTTTTGTGCCCTTCCCCCGACGGGGTCCCATCAGGTACTCGAGATACCGCGTCCCGGCTGGTTTGACACCGCAACCGGCCAACACTACCCGGAGAGATGCAAATGTCGCAACCCCACCCACCGTTTACGGCACAGCAGTTCGAGCTTGCCTCCCGGCTCGTGCTGCCGCAGGGACTCGGCGCCACGGCTTTCGTCGTCGGGAGCGTGCGGGACGGCTTGTGGGAAAAAACCCTGATCGTCCGGTTCCCCGAAAAACGACGCGTCCTCTCCACCACTGACGGCTTCGTCGATGCGATGGCCGCCATAAATCACGCCGCCCATCACGAACTCTGGATGAAGGTGCATGCCGAGATGCAGACCGGGCACCAGCAAGGCGGCAATCCCTACATCAGGGCAATTCAGCAAAGGGTAGCCAACTTCCTTGGCCTCAGGCGGGAAGAGGTCGCCCAGATGTCGACCGCCGCCGACATGGACAACCTTGCGGTCGTGACCAAGGTATTCGACCCATTCGTCGTCACGGCCCTGGTGACCGCGGGGGCGGAAAACAACGCCCAGCGGACGGGCGTTGACGAGGGGACCTACCGTGAAGGCGATGAGCCGGAAGGGACGGTGAATATTCTGCTCCTCACCAACGCCCTGCTTACCGACGGAGCCATGGCCAGGGCGCTGATCACCATAACCGAGGCAAAGACTGCGGCTTTTGAAGATCTGCGGGTACCAAGCAGTTACACCGCGGGTGCCCAGGCAACCGGGACCGGGACAGACAGCATCATTGTCGCCACGGGAACTGCCGGACCAAGGGTCACCTACACCGGGGGACACAGCCGGGTCGGCGAACTGATGGGTAGGGCGGTTCATGAAGCGGTCATAGAGGCCTTAGGGAAGCAGGATGGAGTAGGAAAGGATCCGCACCCGTCAAATTCATCACGGAATGGAACAGAGGAAGAGGGGTGGAAATCCCCCGCTGCCCCGCAGCCGTAAAGGGAACGAACGTCCGGCCGCCTGACACAGGTGGTTCAAGCCACTGGGATTATCCCGGGAAGGCGGACAAGTAGGTGGCCCTGAGCCGGAAGACCGCTCCATTCATAACTCGAGGGAATGTCATGAAGAAAAGAACCGTAACTCTGCTCTGCCTGCTGTCGCTCTCCACCCCGGCCTTTGCCGAACCCCCCGATGTCGTGCTGCCGGAGGTCGTCGCCACCGCTTCCCGCTGGGAAGAACCTGCCGAACGCGTGCCGCAGGAGATGGCCGTCATCACCCACGCCGATATCGAGAAAAGGGGGGTTCCTTTCGTAGCCGATCTGCTGAGATCCCAGCCGGACCTTCAGGTGGTGCAAAACGGCGGCCCGGGCACCACCGCGACCCTGCTCATGCGTGGTGGCAGCAGCAGCCAGGTACTGGTGCTGGTCGACGGCATCAAGTACAACAGCCCATCCACCGGCGAAGCGGACCTCTCCAGCCTGCTGACCTCCGATGTGGAGCGCATCGAGATCATCAAGGGGCCGCAAAGCACCCTCTACGGCTCCGAGGCCATGGCCGGGGTGGTCAATATCATCACCAAAAAAGGCGCCGGCAAACTGAAGGCGGACCTGAGCGCGGAGGGAGGCTCCTTCTCCACGGTGAAGACCGCAGGTTCGGTTTCCGGGGGGACCGACAGGACGAATTACCGCCTTTCCGGAACCCGGTTCGCTACGGACGGCATCCCCATCGCGAAGCACGGCTCGCTGCCCAACGGCTACACCAACACGTCGCTATCGGCTCGGGTCGGCGCCAATCCGACCGACAGTTCGTCCCTCGAGCTGAACCTGCGCTATGGAACCGACAGGACGCACCTCGACAATTACACCTTCGGCGTCGGACCGGTGGACACCGTGAACTACCTTCAGACGCACGAGAACTATCTGATCGCGGCGACGGGAAAGATATTCCCCTGGGAGAAGTACGAACAGAGCTTGGCGCTCTCCTACCGTTCGGACGACCTCAAATCCACCGACCCGGTCACCGCGTACAACAATTACCGGATCAAATCCAGGACCGAGCTCCTGGACTGGCAGCACACCCTCGACCTGCACCCGGTCACCGTTACGGGCGGATTTGCCTACCGTTACGAGGCTGCCGAGGATGTGGGAAGCTTCGACCAGTCGATCGACGACAAGGGAGGCTACCTCAACGCCAAGCTCGCCCTGCTGGACGATGCGCTGATCCTCAACGCCGGGGGGCGCTACGACGACCACTCCACCTTCGGCGCGGCCTTCACCTACCGAACCGGCGCCCTCTATTACCTCAAGCCGCTGGAAATGAGATTCAAGGCAAATCTCGCCTCGGGATTCCGGGCACCCTCCCTGAACGAGCTCTACTACCCGGACTACGGCAACCGGAATCTGAAACCGGAGAAAAGCAACGGCTACGACGTGGGGGTGGAAAAGGACCTGCTCGACAAGAAACTCGTCCTCGGCGCAACCTGGTTCTGGCAACGCTACCGCAACCTCATCCAGACGGACCCCGACACCTTCACTGCCGTCAATATCGGCAAGGCCCGGACCGAGGGGGTGGAGATCAAGGCGACCGCCCTGGCGACCGACAACCTGAAACTGGGCGCCGCTTACAGCTACCTGGACGCCAAGGACCTGGACACGGGAACCTTCCTCCCTTCCCGCCCGCGCAACAAGGTTACCACCTCTGTCGACTATGCCATCGCGAACCTGACGCTGTCCGGCGAGTACCTCTTCGTCTCCCGGCGCTTCGATGCCACCGCGAATCGGGACCTGTCCCCCTATGCCCTGGTCAACCTGAGGGGGTCGTATCTTGTCTGCAAGAACTCTTCGCTCTTCGTGCGCATAGACAACCTCCTAGACAAGAGCTACGAAGAAGCCGCCGGCTACGGCACACCGGGGCTTTCCGCCTTCGGTGGCGTCAAGGTGTCGTTTTAGTGCCGAGGATCCTTTGCCACCTGAAGAGCGTGCTGTGCTGCCTGTTGCTTTCCGCCGGATGGAGCGGGCCCGCCCATTGCGGCCCCGCTCCCGCTCCCAAGCGGATCGTTTCGCTCGCTCCCGCCATGACGGAGCTCATCTTTTCGCTGGGGCTGGGCGGGCGCGTGGTGGGGGTGACTACCGTGTGCGACCGCCCCGCAGAGGCGCGCGGCAAGGCCAAGATCGGCAGCATGGACAATCCTTCCCTGGAGGCGATCGTTGCCCTGAAGCCGGACCTGGTCGTCCTGAACAGCGACGGGAACCCGAAGGTTATCGCCGACAGGCTTGCCAAGCTGGGAATTCCCACCTACGTCTTCGCGGCCAGACGCCTGACCGGGCTACCCGCCGGGATACGTGAGATGGGACAGGTCCTGGGGGCTCGACCCGCCGCGGATCGCCTGGCGGCGGGGATCGAAAAGGCAATCCGGGAAGCCGGCAGTCTGCCGCGGGCGATGACGCCCCGTGCGGGTGGCGGCCCGGGGAGGAAGGCCCTCTTCGTCATCTGGCCCACTCCCCTCATCGTCGCCGGTCCCGGAACCATTCTGGACGACGCCATGAAGCTGAGCGGGTTCACCAACATCGCTGCCGATGCGAAGGTCGCCTATCCCCGCTTTTCGCTGGAGGCGGTAATCGAGCGCCAGCCCGACTTGATCCTGATCGGGAAGGGGCACAACGACATGAGAACGCTTTCCCAAGGCTTTCTGAAGAGCCTGGGCAGGCTCGAAGCGGTTCGCAAGGGGCGGGTCTGTTTCATGGGCGACGCGTTGTACCGCCCCGGGCCGAGGATTCCCGAGGGGATGGCAGAGCTCGCTCGCTGCGGTAGCATGCCATGAAGCGAGGCAACGGCTCCCTTCTCATAGCGGTTGCCTTGTGCGTCGCCTCGCTTTTCATAATCGTCCTTGCAGTCGCCAGCGGCCCGCGATTATTGAACCCCTTCAGCATGGATAGCGCAACCTGCCGGACACTCCTCGCCATCAGGTTGCCGCGGACCGCGGTTGCACTCCTCATGGGGGGTGCTCTGGGAGCATCGGGCGCCATCCTCCAGGGGATCTTCCGCAACCCCCTGGCTGACCCATACATACTGGGCATTTCCAGCGGTGCGTCGCTTGCCGCCTCTTTCGGCATCATGTTCGGCATTTCCCTGTTCAACCTGAGCGTTCCCGTGCTGGCGTTTGTCGGGGCGCTCGCCACGGGGGCGGCGGTTGTGCTCCTCGGGCACGGCTGGAAGGGATTGCAGCCCGAGCGGCTGCTGCTGGCCGGGGTCGGGGTCGGATTTTTCCTCTCCGCCCTCCTGATGCTGGTCATGACCATTTCCGTCGACGACGGACTCAAGAGGGCCGTGCTCTGGATGTCCGGGGACCTCTCCATGGTCGACTGGGAACTATTTCCTGTCGGGCTCATCTTCATACTGGCCGGGCTTGCCCTCGCGCTGGCAAGACGCAAAGGACTCAACGCATTGACGCTCGGGGACGATATCGCGCACAGCCTCGGCTTCAACCCGAACAGGGAGAGGTTCCTTCTCTTCGTCGCGGCTTCGCTCATGACTGCCGCATCGGTCTCCCTGGGCGGCGTCGTCGGTTTCATAGGGCTGGTCGTTCCCCACGTGGTCCGTCGTCATGTCGGTTCCGATGCGGCAATCGTGCTGCCGCTGTCGGTTGTTGCCGGGGGCACCCTGTTGTGCCTTGCCGACGCGATCGGCAGGACCGTCGCGGCACCGCTCGAGCTCCCCGCCGGAGTCATCGCGGCACTCATCGGCTCTCCGTATTTCATATTTCTGCTGGGCCAGAGAAAGTCGCGCTGACTTCAGTTGCAGGAGGCCGTACCGATGACCACGCTCGAGTTTGCCGACGTCGCCTTTTCTTACCGCCTCCCCGGGTTCATTGAACGGATGTCGTTTTCCGTGGCTGAAGGTGAGCTGGTCGGCCTCATGGGGCCTAACGGCGCGGGTAAGTCGACCATTCTCAAACTTGCGGCCGGGCTTCTCTCTCCGCACGAGGGAAGGGTCCTGGTCGGCGGGAAGGCCATAGGCTCCTACAGCGGGAAGGAGCGGGCGAAACAGATAGCCTATCTTCCGCAGATCCTCGATTTGCAGGCTCCGTTTCGCGTCGGCGAGCTCGTCAGGATGGGGCAGTATCCCTATGAAGGATCCCGGGCACTACGGGTGGAGGAAGCGCTGCACACCGTCGGACTGCAGGAAAAGGAGAAGACGCGACTGGCCGAGTTGAGCGGCGGCGAACGAAGGCGGGCCTATATCGCCATGACGCTCGTTCAGGGCGCCCGCGTGCTGCTGCTGGACGAGCCTCTGGCCGGCCTCGACATAAAGTACCAGTTCGAGCTGCATCGACTCCTTAAGGATATTGCCCGCGAGAAGGAAGTCACCGTGTTCATGTCCCTGCACGATATCGGGATGGGCGCCCTGCTGGATCGGCTCATCATGATAAAGGAGGGGGGGGTGATTGCCCAGGGGGAACCTGGCAACGTTCTCACGGACGAAATCGTTCAGAACGCCTACGATCTCAACGAGTCAATCGGCGTCTACATGGCGGCAAACCGTACCGTCAGCCGTGCCCTTGCTGTTGCCGGTCGGCAATGAACCGGCGTGAAGGCCCCGTTATGACCAAGAGACTCCTCATCTGCCTGCTAGGGTCCGCCCTGCTTCACGCAGTCCTGTTTATTTCGCTCACCAAGGCACCGCCCGGGACGCCTGTCGCAATGCCGGCGGTCGATGCCTTCCTGGTGGAATCTCCGGTTGCCCGTACCCCGAAGCCAAAGCAGCTCACCGGTTTTCCCCTTCATCCAGAGGTTCAGGCCAGGGAAACGGACAAAACTCAGACCATGCGCCAGGAGCAGTGGCTCGACACTCCGCCCTCGGGCGGGCAGGTCGTAACGGCTGCCTACCCCTCGGACAAAATCAAGGCGGCTTCGGAGCAGCCGCCGGCACCAGCCGAGGTGCCGGCACGGGTTGCGACGGGAAACGGGCCGAGCGTCGCCGCGAAAAGTCCCGTTTCGGCAGGTCCGCCGGGAGAGAAGCACGGCATTGCCTCCGCTTCCCCCCATCCCCCCCCTGGAATCGATGAGGTTATGGTATTGGGAGAGCCGGGTTCTCCGCGCTTCGTTCACAGGGAAGCGCCGGCCTACCCCTTCGCAGCTCGCAAGCTGGGAAAAGAGGGGAAGGTGGTGTTGAGCCTGGCGCTTGACGCGCGAGGTCAGGTGCAGGAGATCAGGGTAATCGAGGCCAATGGGTTCGGTTTTGCCGAATCGGCAAGCGCCGCCATCAGGAAGTCAACCTTTGCGCCAGCAGTCAAAAGCGGCAGAGCGGTATCGTCACAGGTTCTGGTCCCAGTGAGGTTTGTCCTCCATGACGGCCCGTAAGGAGAGCAGCAGGCGACCGGCGGCAATTCGGAGGTCACCGGGATCGACCGCATTCTCGCCTGGCCCTACCCGCTTCGCCGTGCAAAAACGGGCGCAAAGCCGTGAAGCTGCGCTCCCTACAGCGCCCTCACTTGTTCCGCTCGCGCAGGGATCAAGCCCGCTTCCTCGCCAGGCAGAGCAGCACCGGATAGAGACGGCGGCCACCGGAACCTTTCGACTTGTCGATGGTCGCAGCGGTTATGACACGGATATCGGTCAGGGAATTTTCAGCGCACACGGAGCTGAGAAACTCCCGGTCGAACCCACGATGGTACACCCCCGTCGGGTCGTCGTGAAAGCCGCCATCCTCGCTTTCCAGATCGGCAAGGGCAAGCCATCCGCCGGGGTTCAGCATCTGTACCAGAGAGCCGATCAGCGCCGCCACGTCGTGCACGTGGTGCAAAGTCATACTGCTGACGATCAGGTCGTAGCTGCCGTCGAGTTGCTGCCGCTCAAGGTCGATGAACCTGCCTACGACATTGGCGATCCCGCGTTCCCGCACCTTCCGCATCAGGACATCGAGCATCCCCTGCGAGCTGTCAGCGCCCGTTATCCGCCCGACGAAGGGCTGCAACCCGAGCGTCACCAGGCCACTGCCGCAGCCGTAATCGAGCGCCTCCATCTCCCTGGCGAGCGGCAACTCGCGGCAAACGGCCGCCACGACTTCCTGCGCCAGCATGACACGCCGCGGTTCCTCGTCCCAACCGGCCGCCGCAGCGTCGAAATCACGTTTCCCCGGGTCTTGCATGGCTTACCCTCCCCTCTTCTTCCTGATGTTACAGCGACCTCTCGAATCTGCGCTTCGCGTGCTGAAACGGGCGGGAACCTACCAAAAAGAATCCTGATCGCGACTCTCCCGGTCGACGGTCCGCTGACGGGGATCGGGCACGCAGCTATCAGGGCTATCAGGGCTCCCAGCGCCCCTCCGAAACCTCCAAGAACGCCGCCAGCAAGGCGGTGCAGCAGCTCTCCCGCCGCTTGAGAAGGGTCAGGGAGCGCTCCAGTCGCAGCGCGCTCTCCACCTCGACAAGCAGGCCCAGCTTGAGCTCGCGATGCACGGCGATGCGCGAGAGGCAGCTTACCCCGAGCCCGCAGGCCACGCCGTTCTTGATCGCCTCGGTGTGGCCGAACTCCAGGGAGATGAAGTACCTGACCCCGGCCTTTTCCATGGCGTTCTCGAAGATCTCGCGGGTGCCGGAACCCCTCTCCCGCATGATCCAGGGCGCCTGCGCGAGCATCTCGGGCGTGACCCTGCTCTCCCTGGTCCAGGGGTGGCCCGGCCCCGTCACCACCACGAGCTCGTCGTCGCGCCAGGGCACGGCGACGAGTCCCCTGCTGTGGCAGGGGCCCTCGACGAAGGCGATATCGAGGTTGCCGGCTTCCAGCCACTGAGCCACCTGCCCGGTGCTCCCCACGCGCAATTCCACCCGGGTCTTGGGGTACAGCTTGGCGAAACTGCCCAGCAGCGCCGGCAGCAGGTAATTGCCGACCGTCGTGCTGCCACCCACCAGCAACTCGCCCGCCAACTGGCCGGTCTCCCCCTGCAGCTGCTGCTCGACCCGCTTGACGGCCAGCAGTATCTCCCTGGCGTCCTTGAGCAACAAGCGGCCGCTGTCATTGAGAAGCAGCCGCCTTCCTGACCGTTCGAACAGTGGGGTCGCGCTCAACTGCTCGAGCTGTGACAGTGCCATGCTGACTGCCGACTGGGTCAGCAGCAGTTCCTCGCTGGCCCTGGTGACGCCGCCGGTAGCGGCAATCCTCTCGAAGATTTCAAGTTGGCGCAATGACAAGGACATGGTTCAATCCGATTGATGGGTCCGATAAATATTATTCGTTTTTATTTATATTCAGTTTTAGCTATAGTGTCAACACTGAATTGGGATTCGTCTACCAAGGGAGGCTGCCGTGTCCAGCGGGAATGGGATGAAGATGCTGTTCTGGGTTCTGGTGCTGGTTTGCTGCTGGCCGGAGACCAGCGCCCCGATGGCGCTTTTGGCCGGGGTCTCCTTTGGCATCCTGGTGGGCAATCCCTGGGCGGAAACCACCTCCACCTGGAGCAGGGGGCTGCTGCAGGCATCGGTCGTGGGCTTGGGTTTCGGGATGAACCTGCACGAGGTGCTGAAAACCGGCAAGGACGCCTTCCTGTACACCGCGTTCAGCATCAGCTTTACCATGGCGGCAGGATATCTGCTGGGCAGGCTCTTCAGGACGCCCGGTCGCACCTCCACCCTGATCTCGTTCGGGACCGCCATCTGCGGCGGCAGCGCCATTGCCGCCATGGCCCCGGTCATCGCAGCCGACCCCGAGGAGACCGGCATTGCCCTGGCCACCGTGTTCGCCCTCAACTCCGTCGCCTTGCTGCTTTTCCCTCCCCTGGGGCACCTGCTGGGGATGGGACAGCGGCAGTTCGGACTCTGGTCCGCGCTGGCGATCCACGACACCAGCAGCGTGGTAGGGGCTGCCGCGGCGTATGGCGGGTTGGCCCTGACCATCGGCACGACGGTCAAACTGACCAGGGCACTCTGGATCATGCCGTCCGCCCTGATGGCCGCCTGGCTCACCAAGTCGGGAGGAAAGGTGAGATTCCCTCTCTTCATCGTCGGCTTTATCGCCGCTGCAGCGCTCAAGACCGCGCTGCCGCAGTTCGACCCGGTCTGGCACCCGCTGAACGGCATGGCCAAACAGAGCCTGGTGGTGACCCTGTTCCTGATCGGAACGGGCATGACCAAAGAGGCGCTGGGAAGGACAGGCGCCAAGCCGATGGCTCAGGGCATACTGCTCTGGGTGATCGTATCGCTGGCCAGCAGTCTTGCCATCATGCACGACTGGATTAACTGAAGCAGAGTCCGTTCCCTTCCGGACGGGCAGCTTGCCCCCCGGGGGCCCCCAGAGTGCGCCTCATGCACGAGCCGATCGGGTGAGCCGGGGGAAGACTTTGAGAACTGGTGGGGTCAGGTCCGGACCTGGACAAAAAGCAAAATCCTGAGAGGCAACGCCCGTAATTTGTGGCGCAACTATGTGGCGCACCGAACTTGTTCATAATTTGGCGAGTTAGGCAACCTTTCGCGGGCGTCCCCCCTGAGCTCGTCCCCCCTGAGCTGCTGCGCCCCCCTGCCTTCATATTCTTCAGCCACGGAAACGTCGACTTTTGTGGTGGTAGCCATAGCAGACTCCCGACAAATCGCCGGCCCATGCATTTCCGGAGACGTTCCCCGCTAGGTTGCTGCCTTCGACCAGACCCCGGTAAGCGCTTATCAGACCGCCGATGCATCTCGATCGTCCGCCGGATACCAGGATTCCCGTCGGGAAAGTCTCCCGTTTTTTGCGGGCCTGGACCTTCACTAAAATACCTTCCGTCTGGAGGTCGGTGAGAATATCCCTCACCGTCAGATAGCCAAAGTAGGCGACTATTCCCAAAGCACATACGACCATTGGTTCCATGTAAGGACCTCCCTTTTCGTTTGCAGCTCATGATTGTGCCACTACGATAAGCAGGTTACCAGATGGCAACCATCACACGTCAAGCATTTTCTTGCGATCATGGCGCAGACAAAGCAGACGCAGGCTTCGGATCACGCAACTGTTCGCCCCTTTGGCGTATTGCAGTGTCAATCGGCGTCTATAATCGACCCGCCCCAGACAGTGCCAGCCATCCCTGTCCTTACTCGCTTACCCTGTTTTACATCCTTGATATTTTAGGCATATACGCCTATCATAGTCTAGTAAGAAGCTGCCAACATATGTCAAGCGGAGGACCAAACGATGGGATCTCTATTGGAAATGACAGCGAACATAGTTTCCTCTCACGCCTCAAAAACGAGCCTTGCCAGTGACGACCTGATACAGGAGTTGCAGAGAGTTTATGTGTCCCTGCAAAGGCTCGAAAATGGAGCCGCCGGTGATGTGACAGCGGCTGCCGTCACAAATGCAAAGCCAGCCCTGACCCTCAAGCAGGCTTTTCACCGGGATCAGGTCGGTTGTATGATCTGTGGCAAAGCTGGCATGAAAACACTGACTCGGCATCTTTCTGTGGTGCACCACTTAAAACCAGGTGCATACCGAAGGAAATTCGGCATTCCTGGTGGCCAGGCACTGACAGCAGGTGACTTCTCCGAGGCCCGCAGGAAATTGGCTGCCGAAAGAGGGCTGGGAGCCAACCTTGCCAAAGCGCGGGCGCAACGTGCGGCAAACATCCTTGCCAGAAAAGGCGCTGTGCAACTTACCGCAAAACCTTCGAACTCGACGCTGGCAGATGCTAATCGCGCAGCCTAGCTGAAGCCTTGGGGGAGCAAGACCAGGAAATGGTCCTGGGCTTACTCCCCATCATTCGTTGATTCTTTGCATCGCACCCGCCCCAATCCCCGCTATTCACCGGGTAATGGCAGCGCTTCACCTAACTCCCACCCTTACCCCCTCCCGGGTACCCCAAATGAAGTGCAGCCGGCGCAATTGAGGTGTTCCGAACGCCAATGTCAGGCCAACCGTTTGGTGTCATTCTGCAATTCCGGCGCGTTACCCCCGATTAGGCGCTTGGCACGGCCTATGCTCTTATCACATCAGAGTCACAATCAACCTCCCGGAGGATATCCAAGTGAAAAAAGTTCTCTCCAGCATCGTTGCCGTCCTCGTCGCAGTTTCCTTCGCAGCCCTCGTTTCCGCCGCCGAAGTCACGACAGACACCAAGACCGAAACCACCACGACCAGCCCTTCCGGTGAAGTGAAGGCCGAGAAGAAAGAAGTCAAGAAAACCGTCAAGAAGCACCACAAACACCACAGGAAACACCACAAGAAGGCAGCGAAGAAAGTCGTAGCACCGGAAACGACCACCACCACGACGACTACCCCGGCTGAAGCTCCCGCCGCTAAGTAATATAAGCCGCACCGCTGACAAGAAAAGGCCGCCTCTTCCGAGACGGCCTTTTCTTATGCTACGCAAGAGGAATAGCAATCAACCTGTCACACCAGGCATTTACATCTTGACCATGGCCCCGGCCGGGGCCTTTGCTTGCAAAATCCGATACCTGTCACTTGGTCGGAGGAATAGATCGTCCTCTGGGGGTGTAAAAAGGTTTGTGTAAACTGCCATTACGGGGTAAACCAACTTACCCTAAGGAGCTTACATGACCATTGACCTTGCCGTTATTGATGACCTGCTTAAAAAGTATAAGAGCCCGGAAGAG
>Ga0316231_1000099_pt1 | contig 140505 bp, 106 predicted proteins | sample TBH18027metaG_FD_206002 | JGI IMG/M metagenome (GOLD analysis project Ga0316231, IMG submission 206002) | Freshwater microbial communities from Trout Bog Lake, Wisconsin, USA - TBH18027 | ecosystem: Environmental > Aquatic > Freshwater > Lake > Hypolimnion/Profundal zone | place: USA... | reverse complement strand
AGTTGAAGAAAAAAGGCGTTACCCGTCAATTGTTATGGGAAGAATATAAGCGCACAGATCCTGATGGTTTAGGCAGAAGCCAGTTCAACCATTACTTTACTCAGTGGAAGGCACAGGTGAACCCTACGATGCACATGGAGCATAAAGCAGGTGACAAACTCTATGTTGATTTTGCAGGCGACAAGCTTAGTATTATCGATCAGCAAACAGGAGAAATAAAACAAGTAGAAGTATTTGTTGCCATTCTTGGAGCAAGCCAGTTAACCTATGTAGAAGCTGTAATGACACAGCAGAAAGAAGATTTTATTACTGCTTGTGAAAACACCTTGCATTACTGTGGCGGTGTGCCAGCAGCTATTGTACCTGATAATTTAAAATCAGCCGTAACTAAAAGCAGTAAGTATGAACCTACCCTAAATGAAACCTTTGCTGATTTTGCAGAACACTACTCAACAACTATTCTTCCTGCAAGAGCTTACAGGCCCAGAGATAAAGCACTTGTTGAAAATGCAGTAAGAATTATCTACTCACGTATTTATGTAAAAATAAAAAAGGGAACATACCACTCTTTAGAAGAGCTGAATGCGGCGATAAGAGTTGAGTTGGAACTGCATAACAATGCTCACTTAAGAGGCAGGAACTATAGCCGCAGGCAGCAGTTTGATGAAGTTGAGAAAAATATACTGATGCCATTACCGCCACTACGCTATGAGATGAAAAAGTATCAGTATGCTACTGTAGCTAAAAACGGACATGTAGGTCTTGGTACTGATAAACATTACTATAGTGTTCCTTATAAATTTATCGGCAAAAAAGTAAAGATTTTATTCTCCCGCCATAGCGTAGAGATTTATTATAATTACGAACGTATCGCTCTGCATAACCGAACTAAAAGCCCTTATCAGTACACTACAGAGAAAGAACACTTAGCATCTACTCATCGTTTTGTAAGTGAGTGGACACCCGAAAGATTTATATCATGGTCAGTAGTGGACTACCATTCACATACTTATTCCTCCGAAATAAATCAGATATTCAACGTGATCCCGAAACTCTTGATCTCCGTTATTACAGCGGTGGTCATACATCAATATTTCATGGAGAAAGAACTTCAAAAGATCATTACCAACCAAAAAGCCGAACTGGAAAATGCTAATCTGCAACTGAATCAGAGCAATACCGAATTGAATAAATTCATCGGCATGGCTGCCCATGATATCCGGAACCCTGTTGGCAGTATTCAGATGTTTGCAGAAATGTTATTGGGGAAAGAGTCCATCACAGAAGAAGATAAGGGCTATATAAAAATGGTAGAAACGGCAGCAGCTCATTCGCTGCAGATCTTGAACGATACTTTAAATATCAGCAAGATCCAATCGGGTACGATCTCCATGAATAAAACAAGGTCCAACTATATTTCTTTCATTAAAGAATCTGTTGCCCTGAATAAGTATCTGGCCGATAAAAAAAATCAGACCCTAGAGTTCGAGAGCAATATTGATGCATTGGAAATGCTGTTTGACTCAAGTCGCATGACGCAGGTAATCAATAATTTGCTCACCAATGCGATCAAGTATTCTAATATGAATACAAATATTACCGTAAAAGTAGAATACAGCGGAGAAAATAAGGAAAGGGTATTGACCGAAATCCAAGATCAGGGATTAGGGATCGATGAAAAATATCATGCTACCCTTTTTGATCCCTTCACCACTACTGCCAACCTGCCTACCAATAACGAATCCAAGACGGGATTAGGTCTTGCTATCGTAAAAAAGATCGTGCAATTGCATGATGGAACGATTGCATTTACCAGCGAAAAGGGCAAGGGTTCAAATTTTTATTTTTCCATTCCTATAGAATAGTATCAACGATTTTATGGTAACATTTTTTCAGGAAAATTTGCACAGATCATTGTATGATCACTCCCTTGATTAAATCTAACAGTACCGGATCTATTGATCGGGGATCTTCAAAAAATCCGCTTTGAAAATAAATGTTAAATAAAAAAGGATGTTTTTTATTTTCTATGAGCGGTAACTTATAAACTTCTGCAGCGTTTTACTTTGTGTGTAATATCATGAAGATGCTGTTTAAAAGAGTAATGATCTTTTTTATTTCCCTCTTATCGGTTGTTGCTTTTTCTGCATCAGCACAAACCCCTGTTCCTAAACAGATCGCTGCAAAACGAATTGTTGGCACTATCAATATTGATGGTGAGTTAAATGATAGTGCCTGGCAAAATGCGCCCATCGCTAAGGAGTTTATTGAGTTGAGACCCAATCCTTTTAAAAAGGAGAGTCATATAAACCGAACTGAAGTATATTTTTTATACAGCAATGAAGGTGTGTATATCGGCGGCTATTGCCATGAAGCAGCAAGAGATAGTATAGCAACAGAATTGGCAGGCAGAGACGGGTTCGGGAACAATGATTTTATCGGGATCATTTTTGATACTTATAAGGATAAGCTGAACGGGTTCGAATATTTTGTTACACCTCTGGGCGAACAGATGGATGCAAAATTTTCACCCAACCCCAATGGGAACAGTGAAGACTTTAGTTGGAATGCAGTTTGGAAATCGGCTTCTAAGATCAAGAATGACGGATGGACCTTTGAAATATTCTTACCCCTTTCGGCGATCCGCTTCAGTACGGCAAATGTTCAGGACTGGGGATTGAATATCGTAAGACGAAGACAAAAATCTTCCGAACAATTATTCTGGAATCCGGTCGATCCCAATGTGAACGGGTTTCTCACACAGGAAGGTTTCTGGACGGGGCTCGAAAATATTAAGCCACCGATACGCCTGCAATTCTCCCCTTATCTTTCTACTTATGTCAATCACTATCCCTATAACGACCCTGCCATCAGTAATACAAAGAGCAGCGTAAATGGTGGTATGGATGTAAAGTATGGCATCAACCAAAGCTTTACTTTGGATATGACATTGATACCGGATTTTGGACAAGTTCAAAGTGATAATCAGGTATTGAATCTTACTCCTTTTGAAGTGAAGTATAATGAGAACCGCAGCTTTTTTACGGAAGGCACAGAATTGTTCACCAAAGGAAATCTTTTTTATAGCAGAAGAGTAGGCGGCGTGCCCATACACCACGACGATGTGGTAAATCAATTAGCCAGTAACGAACATATTGTAGACAACCCTACCGAATCAAGATTATTGAATGCCTCGAAAATATCGGGACGTACCAGGGGGCAGTTGGGTATCGGTTTTTTTAATGCAGTTACCCAGGCCATGTACGCTACCATCGAAGATGATAAACATAATACACGAACCGTTCAAACAGCACCGCTAACCGATTATAATATTGTTGTATTGGATCAAAGTCTGAAACACAACAGTTCCGTTTCCTTTATCAATACTGCGGTCATGCGAAGCGGCAGTGATTATGATGCTGATGTTACGGCTTTCTTATTCGACCTCAATAATAAAAAGAATACGTACGAATGGCAGGGGAAAATTGCTACCAGTTCTCAGTTTGGTTTGAATGGACAAAATACGACCGGCTATTCTCATAAAACATCTTTAGCTAAAACAAGCGGGAGATTTACTTTTCAAATCACTCAGGAACTGCTGAACGATAAATTCGATATCAATGACCTGGGTATTTTGTCTTATAATAATTACCTCGATCATAATCTCTATCTCGGGTATAAATGGATCAAACCTACCAAGTGGTATAATAGTATGTATCTGAATTTTAATGCAGATTATATGCGAAGATATTTGCCCTCCGACTTTCAGAGCGCCGATTTCAATATGAATGTAAACGGTCAGTTGAAAAATCTGGGTTATGCATTTCTAAGTATTTGGTATGATCCAACGGGGAATGATTTTTATGAACCCAGAACGGCAGGCAGGGTCTTCCGGTCATCAGAAGCAAAAGGGATCGATGTGTATTACGGCAGTAATCAGGCTAAAAAGTATACCTACAATATAGAACTATTGCATGCCATCCGAACTTTGGAAGACGGGCGACGCTACGATATTCGTCTTACCAACAAATACAGATTTAATAATAAATTATCGCTTGAATACGATCTGTTCTATCAGTTCATTCACAACAGCGTTGGTTATGCCGATATAGATGTGAATGATATCATTTTTGGCCGAAGAGAATTAACGACAACTGAAAACATTCTGAATATCAAATATAATTTTACCAAAAAGATCGGGATCACCACACGTATCAGACATTATTGGAGCAAAGTAGATTATAGAGAATATTTCACCTTGCTGCAAAACGGCGATCTGGGGAAAAATAATACCTATACCGGTAATGCCAATAACAATTACAACGCATTTAATATCGATGCCGTCTTTAACTGGGAATATGCCCCGGGAAGTTTTATCAATATTGTATGGAAAAATGCGGTCTATACTTCCGACAGCAATGTTGATCAAAGGTATTTTTCTGATCTGGGTCAAACTCTAAGCTCACCGCAAAACAATAATCTGTCCTTTAAGATCCTGTTCTTTATTGATTACCTGAAATTGAGATCAAAAAGTAATTTTAAGTCATAGTTTCCGACCTTTTATAAATATGCATTTTCATTATCATGCTAAACCAATTTTACCGATGTTCAAATAGTCCCATGGTTTAGAAAAATAGAAGAAATGAATAGGACTTTTATGTATCATCTCAAATTAAATCAGTAGACTAATTTGTATCGTTAGTTTATTTCAAAACTTTTATAGATAACATAAGGGATTCTGTTATCGTTATTATGTCCCCAATTCACTTCGAATTGGGGCTTTTTTTAAGCATCTTTTTGTGGATACTGATATAAATCGAATGATCCAATTACTTCATTAACTGCTTCATCTGATATTTGTATTGCAAGACATATAAAAGGTCATTTAAGACCTATTTTTAGTTTTGTATATTGTGTCAAATGCTATCAAATAGGTCATATTTGTCTCAATAAAACTACCTTCCTTATGGGAGATTTGTTTAATGAGAGATAGCAGCCATGATTTATTCTTAAAGGGGGTGGGCAATAATGTTCGTCGCTATAGGAAAGAAAAAAAGTATACAATGGTAAGCCTTGCCTTTGATACAGATATGGAATATCGTCAAATAGGAAGAATAGAGAGGGGAGAGATCAATACTACTATTATTTCAATGCTACGAATTGCACTTGTTTTAGAAGTTGAACTTCATCTGTTTTTTTTAATGTAACAGGGCTGCTGCTGCTCGTCAATTTACCTGCGTTCAATATCTTTAGCCAAATCATTCTTTAGATTGCTGCTTTAAACTGTTCAGTCCTGCAGACATTCCATAAATAAAAACCACCCGATAAGTTAGATACCTGATCAAATCCGTTTTGAAGTAAAATTCTTTGCGCCAGGTATCCTCTTAACCCGGCTTCGCAATAAATATAGATCTGCTTGTCTTTGGGTATTTCGGGTAATCTCTCCCTGATCTCATCCACAGGAATATTGATAGCCCCTTCAATTTTGCCTTTTTCAAACTCATCAACCCTTCTAACATCTATCAAAAGTGCATCCTTCGTTATTTTGTCTAATTCATTCCAGTAAAATACATGCAGCCTTTTCAGTAAAATGTTTTCGGCAACAAAACCGGCCATGTTAATGGGATCTTTCGCAGAAGAATAAGGGGGCGCATATGCATGTTCAAATTCCACCAGTTCATAGATAGTGCTGTTTCTTTTAATGGCTGATGAAAGAATATCTATCCTTTTGTCCACACCATCAAAACCTGCAATTTGTGCACTCAATAAACGCCCGTCTTCAGGAGAGAAAGTGATCTGTATACTCATTTGTTTTGCACCGGGATAATAACCCGCATGCGAGCCATTATGTGTGGTGGAAACAATATGTTTGATATTGGCTGTTGTTAAATGTTTGGAAGCAGTGCCCGCAGTTGCCACGGTCATATCGAATACTTTCACAATGGCGGTATTGATGGCGCCATGATATTTTTGAACATTCCCCAACACTATATTATTGGCACAGATCCTTCCCTGTTTATTGGCAGGTCCTGCGAGATAAGTGATCATGGATTGCTGCGTGATGGGATTCTTGAATTCGATTGCATCACCCACAGCATAAATATCCGGATCGGAGGTTTGCAAATATTCATTCACCCAAATTCCTTTTGCATCACCGATCTTTAATCTTGCTGCAGCGGCTAATCTTGTATCGGGTTTAACACCGATGGAAAGGATCACAATATCGGCATCGATCACATCTCCCGATCTTAAATGAACTTTTAACTCATCAGCACCTTTAGTAAAACTGGTAACTGCTGAGTTTAAACGGAGATCCACATTTTTAGATCGGATATGTTGCTGCACAATGGCTGCGATGGGAAAATCGAGCGGTGCCAGTATCTGATTGCCCATTTCAATGATGCTTACATGCAGTCCGAGCCCATGCAAACTTTCTGCCATTTCCAGACCAATGAATCCTGCACCTATTACAACTGCTTTTTTAATATTCTTTTGCTGCACATAACTCTTGATATAATCCGTATCCTTTACATTTCTTAATGTAAAGATCCCTTCATTATTGATACCCGCTAATGGCGGCCGAATGGGCTCGGCACCGGGGGATAAAACCAGTTTATCATAAGTTTCTTCATATACTTCACCCGTTCTTTGATCCTTTGCCGTTATCTTTTTTGCGACTGCATCAACAGCAGTTACTTCGGTCTGCACTCTAACATCAATATTGAATCTCTGGTGAAAGGAAGCTGCTGTTTGTACAAACAATTTATTTCGGTCCTTGATCACATTGCCGATATAATAAGGAAGGCCGCAATTGGCATAAGAAATATATTCTCCTTTTTCGAAAATGATGATCTCTGCGTGTTCATCCATTCTTCTTAATCTTGCTGCCGTACTTGCACCACCGGCTACCGCGCCTACAATAATGTATTTCATTATACTTGTTGATTCAGATGGCAAAGTTGCTGTTGCTAATTCTTATTTATTGTGACAAGTATCACTTTTTTAGGTGAAGCCGTTAGCTATTGGCTATTAGCCATCAGCTATGAGCTAGTTTCTTCTCCAGACTACTCCAGCCACCGCCATTATAGGCATCAATGCCGGCTTGTTTTAGCGCGGTAACAGCCATGCTGCTTCTGCCGCCACTGAGGCAAACAACGATCAAGGGTTTTTTCTTTTGTTTGAGCGAAGCTGTCTTTTGAGAAATGCTTTGCAGCGGAATATTGATACTGTCTTTGATATGACCGGAACGAAATTCTTCTGCTGTTCTTACATCAACGATCATTGCACCGTTGGCATACAATTCTTTCAGATAAGCGGCTTTCTTGCTTCCCCCGAATAATAGATCTAATAATCCCATGATGTTAATATTTAAAATAAATATTCAGAACAAATGGTGAAATGGATAGTGATAAAAGTTACACTGACAATTATTTAACCGGAATGATCTCTTTTAATTCGATCGCGTTTCTGTGCAGTGAAACAATATTCCTTTGTTCCATCTTTTTTAATAATCGGGAGATGACTTCTCTGGAAGAATTCAATTCATCTGCGATCTGTTGATGCGAAAGCTGTATAGAATTGCTGTTATTAATTGCTGCATGGCGTTCGAGATAAAACATCAATCTTTCATCCATATTCCTGAATGCGACCTGATCGATCAGCATGAGCAGTTCTTCAAAACGGTTGCGATAAGTTTCCAATACAAAATAATACCAGCTCTTGTATTTGCTCATCCATTCGTCCATTAACTGAATGGGCAACATGAGCACAGTAGTGTTTTCCATCGTTTTTGCCATCACTTTACTGGCTTCCATTTTTGATGCACAAACCATAGTAATGGCGCAGGCCTCACCGGGTTGCAGATAATACATTAAAAATTCATTGCCATCTTCACTCTCTCTGAAAATTTTTATCATCCCTTCGAGTACAAGCATTGTGCTTTTTACATATTGCCCGGTACGCATCAATATTTCACCGGCAGGGATCTCTTTAATACTTCCCTGTTTTTCTATTTGTTCCAGTAAAGCAGGTTCTAATTGGGAGAAGAGTTTGTGTATGGGCTGAATCATGCTTGCAAAAATATGCATTTAGTTATCATAATAAGAAAAGACCTGATATCAGTAGTTAACTGATATCAGGTCTGACTATTTATTGAAGTAAAAGATCGTTATTATTTTGTCTTGCAGGTTTTAATGCCCAGTAAAGTGTAGAGCGGACAAAAACTAATCACGCTGGTTAATAGAAAAACAGCACCTATCACTAAGAGCACCATTCCAAGGGTGCCGGTAACGGGTTCGGTCTTTGTGAAGTAAAGTACTGCAATTACAACAGCAACTAAAATTCTGATGGCTCTGTCTGCAATGCCCATGTTCTTTTTCATTTGTTTTGGTTTATGGTAAGCAATGATTTGATGGTTTAAGGTAAAGCTAATTTTTGGGAAAGCTGAATTCTGTGATTTATGTCACAAACAACTTAGTAGCAGATTTATCGGTAAAACTTTACACAAAAATGCGGGTTTATTTACGGGTAGGTCAGGCATAGTTGCTTCGGCATCGGTTCGCCAGGTGTTCGACTGGTGTTCGGCCATCCTTCGTTGGTCTATGAATTGGGGCTTGGGGAAAAGGAAATCAGGAGTAGAAAAAATTCGAATCATTGATGGGTTTCAATCACCTGCTTCAGTTGTTTGGCAGGCATCACGCCGCTTTGTCTCCATTTGATGATTCCCTTTTTAAAAAGTATCAAAGTAGGAACACTTTGCACCTGATAAGAAGAAGCAACAGCAGGGTTTTTATCTATATCGATCTTTAAAATGGTAACCGCATCACCCATAACAGCTTTTAATTCTTTCAAAATGGGTGCCATCATTTTACAAGGGCCGCACCATTCCGCCGAAAAGTCTACCAAAACGGATTTATCTGATTGGATGATCTCTGAAAAACTTGCTGCCATGATCGCTATAGTTAATAATAATACTGCTGCAAGGTAGATATGCATCCTGAATGTTTATGTAACATTTGTTAGTTTTTCGCTTTTCAATAACATTGATAGCAATATTTACAAAAACTTTGCTTAATTAGCAGTCCTATCCAATTCATTTCTTTTGAAATAAAGACGGTTTACAATGGTCAATGGGAAGCAAGTATACAATCTGTTTAAAGGGTTTCTGGTAACAACCCTTTATGCTGCTTTCTTTGCCGTACAGTTATTCTTCAACTTTGATCTGTGTTCACAAAAAGACAATACTGCAACTAATGCTGTTCAAAATATAAGTGTTCAGCATCATGCAACATCCTGTGTCAAATATCAAAAGTCGATAACAGCGAAAAACAATATTCGCTTAAACAAAAGATTTCAACCTTCTAGCATTCCTGATTGTGTATTTCCAGTAATAGCTGTAATTGTAAAGTACAATGTGCCTGCAGTATGCAATATCTATGTAGAGGCATTATCAAACACAATAAGCCTATCTGCTTATTTGCGCGGCCCTCCTGCTACTGTATAAGATCTTACTAGCATTATATCTCTCATTTAAACATTAATTTATGGGTACTTTCTGCAAATGGAAGTTCAGTTTAGGATTAAGCATATCCCTGCTTTTACCTGCACTTTCTGTTATCGCACAGGAAAAAATATATACACTCTCTGAATTGACCGATGCTGCAAAAATTTATTTGCCTTCGTTGATGCAGAAACGCGCACTGGTGAACAGTGCCAAAGCTTTTGTAACGGATACAAGGCATTCTTTTCTGCCGCAATTAAAAGTCAGCGATCAATTAAGTATTGCAACGGATAATTCTCTGGCAGGGAGCTATTTGCCCATGGGAATAACACCTTCTACTTCAGCAGGTGTGCGGGCCGATAATAATGGACAGGCTGCTTCCGGTAATCTGGCTGTTCTGTACAGTGAATATGAACTGGTGAATTTTGGATTGAATAAAGCAAAGATGGACAATGCAAAGTCTTATGTTGATCTAAGTGAGGCAGACTTTAATAAAGAAGCATATTATATAGAGCTGGAAATCGCAAGGCTCTATTTTAATTTATTGAAAACACAATACCGACTCGATGCCGATCAGCAAAATGTGAACCGATACGACAGCATTTTTACAGTGATACAGGCACTAACATTAAGCGGATTGAAAGCGGGTTCCGATTCTTCTCTTGCAAAGGCTGAATTATCGAAAACAAGAATTACCTATAATCAAACCCTGGGTAATCTGAGGCAAGTAAAAGAACAATTGTCCTTCTTGACGGGGATCCCTGCCGTCAATATCAACATCAACAATCCGGCGAATAAATTTGTCAGCATTAGGCCACAGCTTTCAAACTTATCTGTTGATTCAGTCAATAATCCATTACTGAATTATTATGCCAGAAAGAAAGATGTTTATTTATCGATTGATAAACTGATCAGCAAAACTTATTCTCCAAAGATCATGTTGGCTGGAAGCGGATGGGCAAGGGGTTCGAGTATTCAGTATAATGATAATTATGAATCATTATCCACCGGACTAAGCTATCAGCGCTTTAATTATGCAGCCGGTGTTGCGTTCACCTATAATCTGTTCAATGGATTGTACAAAAAAGATAAGCTGGCGATCAATCGTTTTCAATTGCAGGCAAGCGATTTTGAATTGCAGCAACAAAGAGCAGCATTGAATTCTGCTTTGTTACAGGCAGATAACTCACTAAGAGTTACTGAAGCCAATCTTTCAGAATTGCCGATACAGTTAAGATCTGCCGAAGATACCTATCAGCAAAAATTAGCACAATACAAAGCAGGGATCATTTCACTCATCGATCTCACCAATGCATCTTTTGTTTTGTACCGTTCACAAACTGATTTTATAGAAACCATGGCCGACTGGTATCTGGCACAATTAGACAGGTCGGTGGCTGCAGGTAATCTTGATCAATTCATTCAAACAATAAAATAATTAAGATGCTACGTTCCGCTTTACAAAAGCCCATTGCTGTATTAGTATTGTTCATCGGGCTGTTATTGTTTTCAGTAATGGCCATCAGGGCAATACCGATAGATATTTTTCCAAAACTGAATTCACCTACTATTTATGTAATGGAACAATATGGCGGCATGAGTGCAAAACAGATGGAAGGTTTTTTTGCTACGCGCATGCAGGATCAGTTCTTATACGTGAATGGCATTAAAAATATTGAGAGTAAAAATATACAGGGCTTATCCTTGGTAAAACTAAGTTTTTACGAAAACACAGATATGGCAGAAGCCACCGCACAGGTTGCTTTACAATCAAACAGGATGTTGGCATTCTTCCCACCCGGTTCCTTGCCGCCAACAGTTATTCGTTTTGATGCATCATCATTGCCTGTGGGTGAACTGGTATTTAGCAGTAAGACAAAGTCATTGCAGGAAATGTTTGATCTGGCTTTAACACGTATCAGGCCATTGTTTGCAACTGTTCCCGGATTATCGGCGGCACCGGCTTTTGGCAGCAATGCAAGAACTGTTTTAATTAATGTTGACCCACAAAAATTAAGCACTTATAACCTATCTGCCGATGAAGTGGTGGATGCGATTGCAAAGAATAATGCCGTGTCTCCATCCGGAAATTTACGAGTGGATAGTTTAATGTTCGTTACTTCCGTTAATTCATTAGAAGACAAAGTGAAACAGTTTGAACAGATACCCATTAAAAGCAGTGGTACTTCTTCGGTATTTGTGAGTGATGTGGCCAAAGTAATGGATGGTGCAGATGTTACAGTCGATTATGCCTTAGTGAACGGGAAACGTTCTGTATATATCCCGGTTGTAAAAACAGCAGATGCTTCTACTTGGGAAGTGGTACAAACATTACGTGCCAAATTGCCTGAAATGAAAAGTTTGTTACCTGATGATGTAAACATCAGTTATGAATTTGATCAATCCGTTTTTGTGATCAATGCAGCAAAGAGTTTGATGACAGAAGGAATATTGGGCGCAATATTAACAGGTTTGATGGTATTGCTTTTCTTGCAGGATTGGCGAAGCAGCCTGGTTGTGGTCATTACCATTCCTGTGGCAGTATTGAGCGCAGTTTTATTTTTAAAATTAGCTGGACAAACCATCAATATCATGACATTGAGCGGCCTTGCATTAGCCATCGGAATTCTTGTAGATCAGGCTACGGTAACCATCGAAAATATACATCAGCATCTGGAAATGGGTAAAAATAAACAACAGGCCATATTAGATGCCTGCACAGAGATCTCATTTCCCTTATTGTTGATCCTTTTATGTATCCTGGCCGTGTTTGCTCCTGCTTTCGTAATGAGCGGAGTGCCTAAGGCCATGTTCCTTCCGCTATCATTATCTATTGCATTTGCGATGATCATTTCTTTTATCGCCGCACAAACATTGGTACCAGTAATTGCCAACTGGTTATTGAAAGAAGAAAAGTTTCAGTATCATCATAATCAAGCACATGCTCATGCCGGATTGGCGTTGGATGAGAATGAGGTAAAAGAAGTTGAGATACATACTAAGGAAGATGTACAGCATCCTGATGAAAACGGGTTCTTTCAAAGATTAAAAACGGGATTGGCTAATATATTGGAAAGATGGATGCCCAAAAGAAAATTAATTGTGCTGTTTTATTTAATCATTTCCTTTAGTGCAGCAGGATTTTGCTTTATGGTAATTGGTAAAGATCTTTTGCCTAAAACAAATAATGGGCAATTGCAACTACGCATCAGAGAACCCGATGGTACAAGACTGGAAGTAACTGAAAGAACAACAAAAGCGATTCTAGATATCATTGATTCAACTGTCGATCATCATATTGCCATAACATCGGCATATGTAGGTTTAGTTCCCAGCAATTTCGGGACAAGTAATTTATACATCTTCAACAGCGGTACCCATGAATCGGTGATCCAGGTGAATTTAAGTGACGATTATAAAGTGAAGATGGAAGATCTGAAAGAAACATTACGTAAAAATATTTTCCATCAGTTTCCAAATATCAAAATATCTTTTGAGCCCATTGAGTTAACTGAAAAAATAATGGCGCAGGGTGCATCTACCCCTATTGAAGTGCGTATCGCCGGTAAGAATATAAATGACATAAAAAATTATTCAGCCAAGTTGTTAGAAAAACTGAGAACAATTTCTTTTTTACGTGACGTACAAATTGCACAACCCCTGAATTTTCCAACCATCAATATCGCTGTCGACAGGCAGAAGTTAGCGATGCTGGGCCTTTCCCTGGATAATGTTTCCAGAAGTATTACTGCTGCCACATCATCAAGCAGATATACGAGTAAGAATTTTTGGTTGGATGATAAAACATCATATACTTACCAAACTCAGGTTCAGGTTCCGGAATACATAATGAATTCAGTAGAAGAACTGCAAACAATTGCACTCGTGAAAGGACAATCAAGACCCATTTTATCTGATGTTGCAAATTTATCTACTGATATTTTGCCTGGAGAATATGACAGAAGCGGCCCCAGAAGATTTATAACAGTTAGTGCCAATATTTATAAGACAGATCTCGGCACCGCAACAAATGCCGTACAGAAAGCAATTGATGAAATAGGAGCGCCACCTGCAGGATTGATTCCTGAAATAAAAGGGATGTCATCATTGCTAACCGAAACGCTGGGTTCATTACAATCGGGATTGATCGCGGCCATTATTGTCATTCTGTTATTACTTGCTGCCAACTATCAATCATTCGGACTGGCCATTTCTGTTTTATCAACAGTACCGGCTGTTTTGTTAGGGGCAATGATTTTTTTATTGGCAACAGGTGCCACATTAAATCTTCAATCTTATATGGGGCTTATCATGGCGGTGGGTGTATCCGTTGCCAATGCTATTTTGATCGTAACAAATGCAGAAGCATTGAGATTGGAATATAAAGACCCATTCAAGGCTGCAACAGTAGCGGCAAGTATTCGCTTACGACCGATACTGATGACCAGTTTAGCGATGATCGCAGGTATGATCCCAATGGCAAGCGGACTGGGAGAAGCAGGTGATCAATCTGCTCCTTTAGGCCGTGCGGTGATCGGAGGACTTGCAGCATCAACCTTTGCCGCATTGTTCATTGTGCCCTTAGTTTATGGATGGATACAGCAAAAAGCATCATTCAAATCAGTTTCACTATTACCGAAAGACATCAACCAATAAATCATTTCATCATGAAGAATAAGATCATTTATATTTCAGTAGCTGTTATTTTTTCAGCCTGTTCGCAACAAAAAGCGGATGACAAAAAAAATGAGACGGTAAAAATTTCAGCAGCAAAATATCAAACAGTTATTATTGAGAAAGCAGGTGTGTCAACCGTTATTAAACTCCCTGCGCAATTAGCGGCCTTTCAGGAAGTGAGTATTTTTCCGAAAGTGAATGGCTATGTAAAAACAGTACTGGTCGATATAGGGAGTAAAGTAAAAGCCGGGGCCTTATTAATGATTCTGGAAGCGCCCGAATTACAGCAAGCAACACTGCAGGCAAAAGAAAAATATGTTCGCGCCAAATCAGACCTCTCCATTGATAAAGAACATTATTATCGCATTTTAGAAGCATCAAAGACACAGGGTGCTGTATCACCTTTTGACCTGTCGACATTAAGATCAAAAGTAGAATCAGACAGTGCTTTATGCAATGCAGAAAAAGCCAATTGGGACATGCAGAAGACGATGATGGATTATCTGAATGTTACAGCCGCATTTGATGGTGTGATCACAGAAAGGAATGTTCATCCCGGTGCTTTGGTGAATGCTGCTGCAAAAGATAAACCCATGCTGGAACTTAAGCAGGTAAGCCATTTGCGATTACAGGCAGATATTCCTGAAGGGGTTGCCGCACAATTAAAAACAAAAGACACGGTATCCTTTTTTGTCAGTGCTTATCCCGGCAAAAAAAATATTGCCTTTATCAGTCGTAAATCAGATAATGTGAATACACAATACAGGTCTGAAAGGATAGAAATGGATGTTTGGAATGAGAATGGATTGCTGTCGCCGGGCATGTATGCCGATATTGTTCTGTACACCAAAGGAAATGCAGAAGCATTTTCAGTACCAAAATCTGCAGTGGTGAGTTCAACAGAAAGAAAATATGTGATAGTGATCCGCGATGGTACGACCGTGAAAATTGATGTGATCACAGGAAATGAAACATCAGATAAAGCAGAAGTATTCGGTTTATTGCATGCAGGTGATGCCGTAATCATAAATGCGAATGATGAAATGAAATAAATTGTAGTATGAAAATTATATTTTCATTTATTGCAGTTATTATTTTTAATAGCAGCATAGCCCAGAAAATCGTTAGAGCAGATTATGCAAATGGAATTTATTTGTCGGATAGTGATTATACGAATCATCATCTGTTTCACGGGTTTAATAAAAAGTCATCTGTTCATAGTTTCATTGAATTGCGGGAGCATCTGCATCAAATATGGATAAAAGCAGAAGATTCAACTTATAAATTTTATTTCAGCGATATATGGGGTTACAGGAAGGATGGAGAAGATTGGCGTGTATATGATGAGGTAGCTTATCGGATTGAGGATACAGTACAAGTTTGTATTTATACAGTTCCTGATTTTGCGAATGGAGCTGCTGACGTCAGCCATTTTTTCAGCAAAAACCTGACCTCGCAAGTACACATACTCAGCAAAAATGATCTGTTGGAAGTATATCATTCAAATGCCGCATTCGTTGAAAAAGTAAAGGAACTAAAATGGGATGAAACGATATTAAAATGGAATAAAAAAAAGCAGCGATATCAATTTGTTGATTGGCTTGACCGGGAATAACATACAAAAACAAAGAGCAGGATCATTTTATTCTGCTCTTTGTTCTTCTTTTTTGAACATCCCGAATAGTATTGCACCCATCACAGCAAAATAGAGGCTGCTGTTTCTTGGACTCGAAGTGATCATGCAGCTACCGCTGCTGCAACCCACGAATTTCCAGTAAAGAAATCCTCCGATAGCACCGGCAACGGCACCTATCAGGTATAATTTATTTTCACTAATGAATTTCTTCATACGATACAATTTCTTCTTTTTTGTCTTCTGTTTTTTTATAGCTAGGAGTAGCACAACCGTTAGCCCCGCAACATCCAATATTTGCTACGGTCATTCCCAATAGAAATACCCCGGCAATGGTCATCGCTGTATCCTGGGCAGAAACTGCCTGTGCAATGATAACAATACTCAACACCAAACGCAGCAAGCGCATAAAATTCCAGTTACTTAATAATGATTGAAACATAAGTATGGTTTAGTTGTAAAGAAATTGTTTGATGGTTGATATACCACCTCCGTTAAAAACATCTGTAAAACCGGCCTGTTGTAAAATACCCACGGCCATTGAACTTCTGCCGCCCGACAAACAATATACAACGATCGGTTTGGGTAATTCTTTGATTTCATCTAAACGTAAACTCAGTTCATTCACCGGGATATTCTTTGAACCGGGGATATGTTCCATCGCAAATTCCATCGGACTTCTCACATCCAATAAGGAAGTAGTGGATGCGTTTAATAGTTCTTTCATGTTCTGCATAGTTATTATTTAATACAGGCAAAAATGCTGCGTATAAAGAAGATTCATAGTGACTCTTGTCACAACAGAATATTGCTGTAAGAGAAATGATATCAGTTTAATTGTTTTGTCAACTCTTCGGCAGTCACAATTCCTGTCTTTCTCCAATATTCTTTCCCATTCCTATAGATGATAAAACTGGGAAATGCAGTGATCTTCAAAGCTTGAGCAATGCTGTTTTGTTCGCCACCATTTACCTTTAACAGCACAAAATGTGCAGTAGCCGATCTTGATAATGAATCAACTATCGGTTCCATTTTTTTGCATGGTGGACACCAGTCAGCACTGATATCAACTAAAACAATTTTATCCTTCGGAATAAGCGACTGGTATTCCTGCATAGAAATTTGCTTAACAGCGTTGGTGCCTTCTACGGGTTTGTTCTCTCTTTTCCATGCGGCAATACCTCCCTCCAGATTATATGCAATGAACCCTCTTTCTTTTAACCATGCTGCTGCACTACTGCTTCTTGCACCGCTGAAACAATAGGTGTAAACAGGTTTTGATTTATCTAAAGATTGTATCCTGTATATAAATTCGTTCCTGTCGGTCCAGTCTGCTAACAAGGCATTTTTAATATGGCCGGATTGATATTCCTGCATTGACCTGACGTCTAATAACTGAGATCCTCCATTCGATATTGCTTTTTCAAAATCCGCCACTGATTTATTTGTTGTATCGTTTATCGTTTCATTTGAACTTTCTGTTGCGTTATTATTACATGCAACCAAAGAACCTGATAAGATGATCAGTAATAATCCTAAACACAATTTTTTCATGCACATTTTTTATTTCATTAAATAATAGGGTAAATAAGAAGTAAATGGATAATCACCTTTTTTGACCAATGAACCTGATCACTTCTGCAATGCCCTGATGTAAATTACCTTCTTTTAATTCAACTTGAAGCGATTGAATCAACTCGATCTTCAAGGCACTAAAATCTTCCTGCAGCATTTCTTCTGTGTACAACATGGATATTTCTTTGGGTCCCCCCGAATGAAGACCTACTTGTTCAGGTCTAAAAGCTTCCAGTATTAAAATTCCGCCTTGTTTTAACCACTTGATCGATTTTTGATGTATCGTTTTGCGATTGGCTGCCGAAAAATGAGCATAGATGAAGGCAACTGCGTCAACAGTTTCTTCGGGTATATCAAAATCTTGCGCCTCAAAAATTCTATAATCAAGTGATATGTTATTTAGGTGAGCCAATGACAAAGCTTTCTTTTTTCCTGTTTCACTTTGATCGAAAGCAGTCACATTCCATCCTTTGGTTGCTGCAAAAACAGCATTTCTGCCTTCACCCTCGCAAGGAAGAATAAGGCTGCCCGGCTCAAGTTTATTTAATTGTTCAGCAAAAAAAACATTAGGGGTTTTTCCATAAACATAATTTTCGCTATTATACCTTTCATCCCAAATACCCTTCATTTTTTTAATTGTTTTATGAAGGTAAAAATAGGGTTGATATGAAATTTACTGTGTAACAAGGGTCACATATTCTTTTCGGCGATAAAATTGAAGAGTTATTGCGCGGTTCTACTGAGAAATAGGCATGAGAGAAATCATTTTTTTCTCAACACCTCCATTTATATTTGTTTTCCTAAGTGCTCACATGCGGATATTCTTTTTTTTCATCTTTTTATTCATGAATGGCATTGCTTTTTCACAAAAGCTATTGCAGGGAACTGTATTGGATGCTAAAACAAATCTTCCTTTAGAGGGTGCAACCATTACATTGCTTCCGGTCAATAGCAGTGTAATTACGGATGAAAGAGGAAAATTTGTTTTTTCCAAAAATAGTATAGCTGCATTATCCATTCAGATTTCATCGGTTGGTTATGAAAATAAGATCATTACAATATCTTCCTATCAGCAAAATGCTGCCATTATATTGAACCCGCAAAAAGCGCAGTTGGAGAATGTAACCGTTACGGCAAATGCCGGAAAAGAATATCAAACCATCAGTAAGATGGACATTAAAATGCGGGGTGTAAATAATTCGCAGGAAATATTGAGAATGGTTCCGGGATTATTTATCGGTCAGCATCAGGGAGGGGGTAAAGCAGAGCAGATCTTTGTGCGGGGGTTTGATTGCGATCATGGAACCGATATTAATGTAATGACCGACGGAATGCCTGTAAACATGCCATCGCAGGCCCATGGTCAGGGATATGCAGATATGCATTTTATCATTCCCGAAACGGTTGAAAATGTGGATTTTCAAAAAGGACCCTATAATGCAGCCAAAGGAAATTTTACAACATCGGGTTTTGTAGATATGAAAACCAAAAATGGTTTAAACAATAACCAGATGAAATTTGAAGGCGGCATGTTTGATACTTACCGGGTATTGGGCATGTTTAATTTATTGGATGAACAGGCAAAAGCAAAACAGCAATCCTTGTACCTGGCTTCTGAATATGCTTATTCCAACGGTTATTTCGATCACCCACAAAACTATAAGCGATTTAATATTTTTACGAAACTTAACAGCAAACTCACTGATAAAACTTACCTGATTCTGACCGCTTCTTCATTCAGCAGCAAATGGAATGCGTCGGGGCAAATACCTGAACGTGCTGTTGTAAGCGGCGTAATCGGTTATTATGGCGCTATCGATTCTACGGAAGGCGGCGAAACTGCACGCAGTAATTTCAATGCAGAATTGATCACTACTTCTAAGAACGGAAGTTTTTTCAAGAATCAGTTTTATTACAGTAACTATTACTTTGACCTGCATACCAATTTTACTTTTTATTTGAATGATCCCGTGAACGGCGATCAGATCCGGCAAAAAGAAAATAGGAATCTCTTTGGTTATAACGGGAGCTATCATCAGCAAACAAATATCGGCTCTGTTCAAATGAATACGGAAGCCGGGATCAATATCAGGCAGGATCTCACCAATAATTCAGAATTATCGCATACCAAAGACCGCTTTACACTTTTAAACAGAGTGATGTATGGCAATATCACTGAAACAGATGCAGCTGCATATATTTCAGAGACCATCAAGATCAACGAAAACTGGAGTATCAATGCAGGGATTCGTTTCGATCAGTTCATCAATCAATATCAGGACCATTTGAAAATGGATAGTTTGTTTAAAGCAAATGCAGCTATACTCAGTCCCAAGATCAGTTTTTATTATCAGCAAAATAATGCATCACAATTTTATCTGAATCTCGGGAAGGGCTTTCATTCAAACGATACAAGGGTTTGTGTTGCGGAGGCCGGAAAAAAAATATTACCAGCTGCATACTCTGCCGATCTGGGAACGATCCTAAAGCCCGCTAAAAATTTATTGCTTCAGGCAGCGTTCTGGTATTTATTTCTGCAGCAGGAATTTGTGTATAACGGGGATGATGGCAGTCCCAAACCATCAGGTCGTACACAAAGAACAGGGTTTGATATTTCAGTTCGATATGAACCAATGAAATCTATATACATGGATGCCGACATTAACTATGCTCATGGAAGATTTGTGGACGAAGCAAAGGGGCAGAATTATATTCCTTTGGCGCCTGTTTGGAGCAGCACAGGTGGCATTACCTATAAAAATAAAAGCAGATGGAACGGGGGTTTGCGGTATCGCTGGTTAGCCGATCGACCTGCCAATGAAAATTATTCATTAACCGCTGTCGGTTATTTCGTGAATGATCTTGTATTGAATTATACAAAGAAAAAGTATGAACTGGGTGTAACCGTCAATAATATTTTTAATGTAAGATGGAAGGAAACGCAGTTTGATACGGTAAGCCGTTTAAAAAATGAAGCAGCTCCTGTAGAAGAGATCTGTTTTACACCGGGAACAAAATTGGCAGCCAAATTAATGTTCAGCATCTTCTTTTAAAGCTGCCCTGTTTTTTGGGGTATGACCACAATCATATTATCTTTTCCACGAAGGAATATTTTTGTATCCGCGTCTAATTATTTGGATATTCAAAGCGGCTGACTTTAATTTGCACGACTCGTATGCTGAAACAAATCGCTACATTTCTGATACTGACTGCATTTGCAGTGCAAACCTTTAACAGGGCGGTGATCGTTTTTAACTATTATACGAATACGGCTGCATTTGCAAAAAACTGTGAGAACAAAGCAAAGCCCATGCTGCATTGTAATGGCCGATGCCAGATGCTGAAGAAACTAAAGCAGGAAGAGAATAAGGACAAACAAAACCCCGAAAGAAGAAACGATAATAAGGATGAGGTCTTGTATTGCAGCAAAAGCCGGTTCATTTGGCAAGTGCCTCATGATTCTATAGGAAAAACATACCCCTCTTTTAATACTTCAGTTACCAAAGACATTTCTTTCGATTTTTTTCAGCCTCCGCAGGCCATCTTTTCATTAAGTTAAGTTGTAAGTTTTCACGCAAAGGACGCAAAGATTTTTTAACACCTAGAGTCAAAAGACCTCTTTATGTTTCAAGATTCTTGATTTGCAAAAACTTAAATGAAGGACGCAAAGTAAAATCCTTCGGATTTTGGGAAAGATTCTTAGTGCGTCGATTCTTAGCTTAATGAGACTTTATTTCTGGCGAGATTATTTCTATTCATTCATTTATTTCTAATTTATCTTTTCGATGAAAAAATTATTCATTGTCGCTATTCTATTATTAGCGGTATCGGTTGGTGAAGCTTGCAGCATCTGCGGTTGCGGGGGCGGAAATTTTTATATGGGATTGATCCCGAATTTTAAAAGCAAATTCATCGGCCTGCGATACAGTTATGCCGAATACCATACCAACCTGATCAATGACCCTACTCAGTTCAGCCATAATTTTTATAATACCATAGAAATATGGTCGGGCATCAATATCGGTAAACGCTGGCAGGTGTTGGCCTTCCTGCCTTATCATTATAATATTCAGTTTGATGATGACATGGGCCATGCCAGCAAAAGCGGATTGGGTGATATCACTGTTTTAGGCAATTATAAATTATTTGATACCCGTTATTTGAAGGATCAAACCAATAAAGCATCTCAACAGGTATGGATCGGAGGGGGTGTCAAATTACCCACCGGTTCATTTAATGTAAATGTGAACGACAGTACCACCACTTTAGCCGATATCAATGCTCAGATCGGTACCGGAAGCGTTGATCTTTTCCTGAATGCCAGACATGAAATTCAGTTCGATCATTTTGGTATCAATTCATCGGTAAGTTATAAGGTAGGGTTGCCCAACAGTCAGAATTATAAATACGGCAATAAACTCATGCTGAACAGTCTTATGTTTTATCGGATCACTAAAAAAGCTTTTACTATCACGCCCAATGCGGGACTGACTTATGAAAATACTGCCAGCAATAAATTAAATGGGCAGAAAATTTATTTGAGTGATGGATTGAATTCCGGCACCTATGCTACAGGAGGTTATACATTGAATGCATTGGCAGGAGCAGAGATTACCATCAAACAGGTAACAATAGGGGCAAATATGCAATTGCCATTGGCACAGGATTTTGCAGCTGGGCAAACCAAATTAAATGTTAAGGGTATGCTACATATAAGTTTTGCTTTGTAGATTTGAAACAAGTATTATTCAAAATAAACCTACAAGTATGAGAAAAGTAAAAATTGCAACTGCGATATTTTTTGCGAGCATGATTTTTATGGCATGCAGCAGCGGCGAACAAAAAGAAAACGTAGTAGAGAAAAAAGACACAGCAGCTATGCCTGCATCGAAACCTGATCCGGTGAAATTCAACATCGCCATGGTAGATAATGTAAAGGATCCGGCTTGCGGAATGCCTGTTAGTGCCGGTATTGACGACACCTTGCATTATAATAACAAAACCATTGGTTTTTGCAGCAAAGAGTGTAAAGACGATTTTGTAAAAAATGCGGCAAAGGCTTTTGCAACAGTAGAATGGAAGAAATAAGTAGTAAGAAGATAAATATTGATAAAAGGCTCATCTTTAGATAAGCCTTTTGTTTTTTATTCCTGAAATATATAGAAAGAAGGTTTTAAAAATGGGAATAAGGATCATGAATAAAGCGGTCATCACGAATATCCCCGCGCCTGTGAATACAGAAAAATAAGGTTTCAAATGATCCATGATAACAGCAAATAAATCCTTTTGCTGCATATCTATACTTTTTGCAATACCGCTGCCAATAAGTGAAACCCAGAATATCAACAATGATATGTTCAGTAAAACGATTGCAAAACTGAAATATTTTTTAAGCCTTTCCATCATCACTTCATTCATCTCATCCAAAATAAAAAATACGGAGCCTAATAAAAGCATCGTATTAATACCAATAGTTGCACCCATGGCATGTGCTACTGTAATATGCGTTCCATGCGTATACAGATTAATGGCAGGAACAGAGATGATAATGGCTAATACCAAATTCAAGAATATCCATCCGTCGGCGAATGACAATAACCTGAATGGCAGGTGATGATATTTTAGTTTTGCTTCGATATAACTTTTTCTGAAATTGTAAATGATCTTTCCGAGTATCAATAATTCAGTCATGCTGATGATAAATGAAACATCCTTTACAATATGTGATGACGGAACGATATAGGTATGATGCCCCCAATTGAACATTAAATTGGTCAAGCCCAGAAAATAAAAAAAGAAAGCTGTTTTTGATTTATTGATGGTCTTATCACCCGAAATGGATTCCATCACAAACATGGAAGTCCCATACACCAACATGTTCCAGGCACCCACCATCGAACCCAATGCTTTCCATTGAACAGTAAGGTCTCTTACAATATTGTTGTTGAAATAGGGCAGGAGCCAGAGATGAGCTTCCGTCATGGTGATGAAATAGAAGATCAGTCCGGTTGACCAACTCCACATATAAACAGGTGAATGATTAAATGAAAGGGGAATTGATTTAAAGAAGTTGATCATGAATAATATCCATGAACTCAGAATGATCAAACTGATCCATGGTGGGAACTCCAGATATTCCCTTCCGGAAAATTTCCCGGCAAAGAAAAAACTCACTATGATCAATAAAATGAATAATTGTAATGAAAATTGTATGATGCCTATTTTAACAGAATATAATTTCCTGCCTGTAGCGGAGGGTAAAAAATAATAAATACAGCCTGCTGCTGTAGAAAAAATAAAATTTATGACAAGATATACATGTAATGGTCTCGTTTTTTGAAATGCCAGTTGCTCCTTTAAAAAGGGCGGCAATATATATTGTAAACCTCCGATAGAACCGAAGAAAAGACCGATCAATAAAGAAATCAACCCCAATACAATAAATAAACTACCGATTTTTTTATGGTCCATACTATTTATCATTTTTATAAGTGCTTGCATTGTGGTCGACATATTCCAAAAAAGCGATTACATCATCCACTTCTTCTTTTGAAAAATGAAAATTGGGCATACGTGCCCCTCCGTATTGGAGAAAAGTTCTGGCATAAACGGGGCCTCTGTTCTTATCTGAAATAACAGTGGTTAATTCAGGACCTAAAAAACCTCCCATTCCAAATAACTGATGACAGGAAGTACAATTGTTCTTTTGATAGATACTTTTTCCGGCTTGTTCCTGCAGACTCATTACCGAAGCAGTATCGGTGCCATCGGTATAAACCCAGGCTGTATATGAGATATATGAAATGAACAAAACAATAAAAATGCCTGTCTTTCTCAAGTTTCTATACAATTTTAGTAGACAATTAAAAGATGGGCAAATTTGCTTTTTATGCAGCTAAATGAATATGATATATATCATGTTTTTGAAGGGATGCAATGTATTGGGAGCAGCATGTTTTTGATATCAGTAATTGGTTTTCATAGAAATATTGTTGCATCGCGCCCTTGTATATTAAATCAAATTGTGATTTATTTAATGAGCTAAAATGCAGGGCTTCTATTTTTCGTTCAGTAAAACTTCTTTTGCTTTTAGTAAACCTTCCTTGGTAGTTTTCGAAACTTTGGGATAAGCAAGCTTGAGTTTTTGAAATTGCTGATAAATGACAGCGCCTGTAAGGACTCTAGTGTACCATTTATCATCAGCGGGAATTACAAACCAAGGGGCATGATTAGTGCTGGTATGACTTAAAGCTTCTCCATACGCTTTTTGATAATCGTCCCAATAGGCCCGTTCTTTCATATCGGCAACAGAAAATTTCCAGTTTTTCTTTGGGTCATCCACACGATCGATGAATCTTCTTTTTTGTTCATCCTTAGAAACATGCAAAAAGAATTTTAAGATAATAGTGCCGTTTTCAGTCAGGTTCTTTTCAAAACGATTGATCTGTTGATAGCGTTCTTCCCAAAATTTTTTATCAATATCTTTTACTGATTGAATATGCGGTAACTTTTCATTCAGTATGAATTCGGGATGTACTTTGGTGATCAATACATTTTCATAATGCGAACGATTGAATATCACAATCTCACCTCTTGCAGGAAGATCTTTATAATGTCGCCAAAAATAATCATGTGTTAATTCGATAGAGGAAGGGGATTTAAAACTATAGACTTTTACACCGGAAGGATTTAATCCTGACATCAGATGTTTAATGGTTCCGTCCTTGCCCGCTGCATCCATTGCCTGCAATACTATCAAAATACTGTGTTTGCCCTCGGCATATAATTTATCCTGCAGGATGCTTAATTCTTCAATACCTTTTGTCAAAACCGTTTCACCCGTTTTTTTATCTATAACTTTCTTTTTAATATCGGTTTTAAAATCTTTTAAAGAGATCTTTTTGCCGGGTTTAACTTTGAACTCATCAATATTGATTATTCTTTTCGCTGCCATTACTGAAAATTTAATATGAATAAAAGACTGTTACTAAAGGTACAAATCTTGCACAATGTTTTCTTTTTTCTCACCGAAGGTTTTTATAGCTTACAACGTCTAATCTTAAAAGGGGCATTACTTGAATGAAACGGCACTGATAAATGAACTGAAACAGGGCGATCAACAGGCTTTTACCCGACTGGTAGAAGCCTATCAGCATTTGGTTTATAGTACGATCTTAAATATTGTCCAACATGCCGAAGAAGCAGAGGATGCAAGTCAGGAAGTCTTTGTTCAGGTGTATCAAAGCATTAAAAATTTCCGGGGCGATTCAAAACTTTCAACCTGGCTATATCGTATCGCCGTTTCAAAGGCTTTGGATTGTGAACGCAAGAAGAAAACAAAAAAAAGGATCGCCTTTGTGAGAAATCTGGTTGGAATTAGTATAAGGGAGGAGGAAACGGTAACAGATTTTCAGCATCCCGGTATAGCATTGGATAATAAGGAAAATGCATCAATTCTTTTTAAAGCACTAAGGCAGTTGCCCGAAACACAACGCATCGCTTTTACTTTAATTAAGGCAGAGGGGTTGAGTTATGATGAAGTAAGCAAAGTGATGAATATTTCAGTAAAAGCTGTAGAAGCTTTGATGCACCGTGGAAAAGAAAACCTTCGGAAAATATTAAGTAACTATTACTCAGAATAATTTAAAATCTTTTTTATGAAAAAAAGTATACAAGACATAGAAAATATATTGAACAGCTTTGAAGGCATGCAAAGGGCCGAAGTAAGACCTTTTTTCAATACGCGAGTAATGGGTAGATTGGAAAAGGAAACTGCTGCAGAAAATTCATGGATGCCTGTTCGGAAACCTATATTGACGATAGCCTTACTGAGTTTCCTGTTCCTTTCAAATGTATATCTCATTATTCAGCAGGTAAAACAAATAAAAACAACATCGGCAAGTGAAACATCTTCACTACAAAGTTTTGCGAGTGAATATCATTTGAATAGCACAACCAATTACTAATAAATATTTTATATGAACAATATTGCTAAAAACAGATTATCGACAGCAATTGTAATTTTATTATTATTTGCCAATGCTGCAAGTTTGGCTACATACTGGTGGGCAAGAGAAAAACAAATAGTATTACTTCCTCCACCTCCCGGCAATGGTGGAAGTGTAGCAGCCGATTTTTTGGTCAAGAAATTAAATTTAGATGCAAAGCAGCAATCAGCTTATCAGCTATTGCGGGAGGAGCATCAGCAGCAAACTAAAATGGTGCGAGAGAAAGTTAGAGAATCGAAAAAAGAATTCTTTGATCTGCTCGATAAAGATTCTGTCAATAATTTCTTGCTGACAAAACTATCAGAGGAGATCGGCCAGAATGAAGGGCAATTACAGTTGTACACTTTTGAACATTTCAGGAAAGTAAGAACATTATGTAATCCAGAACAACAAAAGCAATTCGATTCTATCATTCAAGAGGTATTAAGAATGATGGGCGGACAACAAGGCCCGCCACCACCTCAAAGGTTGGAAGGCGATCATCTTCCTCCACCTGATCAAATGCCTGGTGGCCAACCACCACCCGATAACCCACCACCCAAAGAACCAAAATAATAGTGTATCATTATACTACCAAAGTGATTGTGTGTACGATCACTTTTTTATGATACAGCGTTAACAAAATATTCTCAATTCTCAGCAAAGGATTTTATTCTGTATTGCTTCTAATTAATAAACCTAACATCATGAAGAATATTTATTTATCGATCAGCATTGCTGTATTAGCAATTACCTTTATTTCTTTCTCCTGTTCAAAAGACACGGCAACTTCAACAAGCAGTACAACAACAGCATTACCTGACGTATTTAAAAAATTCGCTTCCACTATTCAGGGAACTAGCTTGCAAGTGTATGTAGATGGCAATTATGTGGTGATAAAAAGCAATGGACTGCCCGATCATAAAAGCCCTTATTACAAAGGAACACAATGGGCGTCCAGCATGTATGAAGCTTACAACGGAAACAATTCCGCTTGGAGCCAAAATCCTAACACGATCGCATCGCAGAGTTTGGTCTTTAAAATTCCTTTGAATCCTTCAAAGTCGTCGAGTGTAAATGAGACTCCTCTTGGCCCAATGGGTGTTGCAATAAATGGTGTTGCCATATTTAATCAGTATGCTGCAGGAAGGGTAGCATTAACGTCAGAGGTCAATTCTTTTGATGAATACAATGGCCATCCCCAAAACACAGGCCAGTATCATTATCATGTTGAGCCAACCTATATCACAGGCAATAAAGGCAAAGATGCATTGATTGGATTTTTGTTAGACGGGTATCCTGTATATGGCACATCAGAAAATGGCAAAACCCTTACAAGTGCAGATTTGGATACTTATCATGGTCATACAGGTGTAACTGCAGATTATCCAAGCGGTATTTATCATTATCATATCACTGCCGACGCTCCTTATATTAATGGGGCTGGATTTTACGGTACACCGGGGACAGTAACACAATAATTTTTTCGACAAGCTACAGTAATGCAATTCGACTTTTGTTGTGTCACTCACTTCTAGCATATAACGTTATGCGGCAAATAAATTGAACATAAATAACCTCTAAAAAATATACAATGAAAAAGCAAATTCTATTAATGATAGCCATCACATGCTTTTGTTATGAATCATCAAAATCACAAACTTCAACAGAACCTCCACGTCCGCCAAAACCTCCAAGCATTGAAGACAGGATAAAACATGTTGATGAAAAATTATCAAAAGAATTGACGTTAACTGCCGATCAAAAAAAGAAAGTAGAAGCAGCGTACAAAGATTTTTTTGCGAAAGCAGATAAGCTGCACGAGAAAATGCCGCCTCCACCTCCGCCACCAGCCCCGGGTAATAAAGCAGAAATGGATAAATTAAGCAAGGATCGAGATGCAGAAATCCAAAAATCATTATCGCCTGAACAGTTTAAAAAATATGCTGATGTAGAAAAAACATTAAGGCCAAATCCTCCCGGAAATCCGCCGCCACCTCCTTCTGATAAAAAAGATTAGCAAAGTGAAATATATTATCATCATTATATTGGTAAGTACTGTGTTGGGCTGCAAGCAAAATAAAAAATTGCCCGAAGCCCACCATAGTCTCCCTTTTTATAATACGGCTGATTTTACAGCAGCGTGGATAGATTCAACGGCGGCAACAAATAAAAATATGCATGTTATTCCTGCATTTTCTTTCACAGATCAAAATGCTGAAATAATAACGGAGAGGAATTTTTTCAATAAAATTTATGTTGCTGATTTCTTCTTTACTGCTTGTCCTGGTATTTGCAAAAAATTGACCACTAATTTAACATTAGTGCAAAAGGAATTTGTGAATGACACGAATGTTCTTTTACTATCACACAGTGTAACACCCGAAACAGATGATCCTGCAACATTAAAACGATATGCAAACAATTTTGGTGCGATCAATAATAAATGGTTCCTCGTAACAGGTGATCGTAATGAAATCTATTCAATAGCTCGCAATGCTTATTTCGCTGATGAAGACTTGGGACAAAAAAGATCTGCCAATGATTTTCTGCATACTGAAAATATATTGCTGATTGACAAGCATAAAAGGATTCGCGGCGTATATAAAGGAACTTCGGAACTGCAGATACAAAATCTTATCGATGATATTAAAGTTTTAGAACTGGAAAAATGAAAAATATTGTTATCATAACATGCGTTATTTTTTCATCCTGCAAGGAAGCCAATACTACTGAAATTCGTCAACAGAATGCTTTTGAACCGATCGCAATTCCGGGAAATAGAGTTTTGAAAACAGACAGTTTGTTGAGACTCAAAAATGGCTTTTGGTTTTATTCAGATACATTATATTCAGGGGCCATTGCGGATTATTTTCCTTCAAAGCAATTGAAAACAATAGGAACTTTCTATAAAGGGAAAGAAGAGGGCTGGTATCATTCTTTTTATCCTGATGGAACAAAAGAGTCTAATCGCTATTATCATGCTGGAGAAAAAGACAGTGTGCATATAGGCTGGTGGAATAACGGCAATCTTCGTTTTGAATATCATTTTGTCAATGGCAATTATGATGGCAATTATAAAGAATGGTATCAAAGTGGTAAGGCTTTGAAGCATATCATTTATGAAAATGGAAATGAAATAAGCGGTAAGGGTTGGAGAGAGAATGGTAAACTGTTCATGAATTATGTGATGAAAGATAAGCGCAGGTATGGCTTGATGAATTCGCAATTGTGTTATTCCTTAAAGAATGAAAAAGGAGAATTTGTGAGATCGACATCTGATACATTAAAATAAATTAATTAAAAAGGAGGACATTCGACTTCTTTTACTTTATTATCAAAGGGATGAATATTCAACACTAAATATACGCCTCCATTGAAAGTTTGTGTGCCAACTTTTAAAGCTTTATAAAAATCAAGGCTGTGAAAACCAAGTAATAAAGGACCCATCTTAACTGCTCCACCTACCCACAATTGACCTTGAGTATTATATTGAATAGGTAAATAAACACCCCATAAATTAGTTTCCCATCTTGGTGTGATCGTTAATAGATTTAATTCTCTTGTCTTCAGTTTTACCTGTGGTTGTGTTGAAAAAAAGTTCACACTTAATTCTCCATTGATATAAAAATGATGCCCCAGGTTTTTGTCGACAGATATGATCAGTCTTGTTGGATTTGCGATAGTGAACTGTGAAGCAATACTGTCAATAGTTGTGAAAACAGTCGCCAATGTGTCTCTCAACTCTCTAATTGAACCAACATTTTGTAATTTGTTCAGTAAGCCAGTATCACTGACGTTCATCACGGGGTTTCTTGCAGTAAAGCTGCCATTTGCAGGATTGAATTTATTTACACCGATGTCCATGATGCTGACGCCAATTTTCCAGTCATAGTTCGTTGGAGAAAGAGGCTGTTTGTCATATTCTGTTTGTTTCCTGAATAGATATTCAAATCCGATATTGAAATTGAAAGCTGGCACAGTGTTTTTAATGAATGACTTTACATTACTTCCAACACTTTTTGTAGAATCATACAAATCATAATTTTGAGAATACTCGGCAGTAACTGCACCGCCAGTTAGTAGATAATACAATTGGTTATTGCTTCCGGTTTGTTCAGAATAACTCAATCTTTGAACGTTGGTATGAGCACCTGAAATGCCTCGCATATAACCGATCGTTATTCCTCCTGTTATTCTTGAACTTTCATTTTGTTGAATTACCTGGGAATAATTAAAATCAGCTTCTACCCAACCACTGTTGGTTGCATAACCTTCCAAATGATCAACCCCGGTATTAAGATGTAAAAAACTCTCGGTAGTGCTGATCGTGTCAGTGTAATAAAAGGGAGCTGTTTTAATAAAATTATACGTTCTCCCCCTCAAGGCAAAAGCAAATGCTTTGTTTTTATCAATATTATATCTGAAGTTGAAAAGATTAATATCAAGGGTGGTATGCTGATAACGTGATCTCAAGCCATTGGTGAATTGCATATCAGCACTATCATATTTTAGCAGTGATGTTTGGTTTACGACAAATAAACTGTTTGTGAAAGTTATCTGAGATGACAGGAGGCTCATGTCCCATTTGTAAGCTGCATTTGCAGTTGACGCCGGATTATTATACATTCCAGTTACACCTGCATAAGGAGATCCGCTAAGGGCATGATAGCTTTGTGCATTCGTTGCACAAAAGCCAAGTATCATCATGAATGTAAAAAAAAGTTTAACTGCAGGATTATTCATCAGATCGTATGATGACCAAATGTAAGGAACTGTTTACTCAGATTTTACTTTTAACAAGAAATGCAATTTGAAAACTGATGGAAACAGGTATAGCTAATTCACTAAAACGTAAGATCTGAAACGATCAAAAATTGGTTAAATGAAGCTATCTGATTATAATTTTTCTCCATGCTGACTCCAGTCCAATCCGTCTTTTTCTTCATCAGCAGAAACACGTAAGGGAAGGATCCAATCTGTTACTCTTAATAGAATATAAGACCCGCAAAAAGCAAATATGGATACGCCGATCACTGCGATCACGTGTGTAAAAAATAATTTTGTTTCTCCAAAGATCAAACCATTATTTATCACTGCACTATTAATGCTTTTATGTGCAAATACCGCAGTTAAGATCATGCCTGAAATACCACCAACACCATGACAAGGAAAAACATCCAATGTATCATCGAGAGAGGTCTTTGTTCTCCATTCTACCATCAGATTGCTCACAATGCTACTGACAATGCCCACCGTTAATGCATGCGGAATACTGATGAACCCTGCGGCAGGTGTAATGGCAACCAATCCCACAACTGCACCGATACAGGTACCCATGGCACTTGGTTTACGACCACGGATTGCATCAAAGATGATCCATGCAAAAGCGGCAGCAGCAGAGGCTGATGTTGTAGTGGCTAATGCGGTGGCAGCTAAAGTATTTGCACCCAGTGCCGAGCCGGCATTAAATCCTAGCCATCCAAACCATAATAATCCTGTTCCCAGCATAACATAAGTGATACGGGCCGGATTATGATTGGTCTCATTTCTGCCTTTTAAATAAATGGCACTGGCCAAGGCTGCCCATCCTGCACTCATGTGTACAACTGTTCCGCCTGCAAAATCCAATACACCGAATCTGGACAGAAGCCCATCAGGATGCCAAGTAGCATGTGCCAAAGGTGAATAGATAAAGACGCTGAATAAAACAATGAATAGAATATAAGAGGTGAATTTGATCCTTTCTGCAAAAGCCCCTGTAATTAAAGCGGGTGTGATGATGGCAAATTTGAGTTGGTAGAAAGCAAAAAGTACAACTGGTATGGTGGCTGCTAGTTTGATACTACCATCAGCTGATGTGATGGGGCCACCTTCAATTACTCCCTTCATCATAAAAAATGTACTGGGATCACCGATGATACCCCCGATTGATTTACCGAAAGCCAGACTGAAACCTACTACTACCCATAAAACACTGATCACCGACATACAAATAAAACTCTGCAGCATGGTAGATAGCACATTTTTTTTACTCACCATCCCTCCATAAAAGAATGCAAGTCCGGGGGTCATGATCAATACCAAACCCGTTGCGCAAAGCATCCAGGCGATATCGGCTGCAATAAGATCTGGGTTCGGCTTTGTTGGTTTGGGTAAGCTTGGAAAGAAAAGACTCAATACGACAATGACCAATAAAAGAATAAAAGGTATGAGGGCTAAGCGACGTGTCATCGACATAAACAAACAAAATTTAATTCGTTAGTTAAATAGATATTTTGCAAATATTAGAGCATATTTTTGAAATTCAATAACATATTTATTTTAATTATTTGATAATATCTTATCATTATAGGTATAAAATAGAAAAGTCCCAATACTATTGGGACTTCAATTCTTAAGAAATTACAGCTTATTTTCTTGCTGGATAAACCTGTAAAGCTTTTTCCAGGCAATCCATTGCCTTATTAATATCATCCAAATTCAGCACATAGGCCAATCTTACCTCCTGTTTGCCCAATCCTTCGGTTCCGTAGAATCCGGTAGCGGGGGCCAGCATCACTGTTTGATCATGGTAATTGAAATCTTCGAGCAACCACTGACAAAAAATATCTGCATCATCAATCGGTAATTTGGCCATGGCATAGAAAGCACCACCCGGATTTGGACAGAAGACACCGTTCATAGCATTCAATCTTTTTACGATCAGATCTCTGCGTGATTTATATTCTGCCTTTGTGGTATCAAAATAATTGGAAGGAAGATCGATCGCAGCTTCACCTGCGATTTGCGCAAAGGACGGCGGACTTAATCTTGCCTGAGCAAATTTCATTACAGCATCTAAGAGTCTTTTATTTTTAGTGACCAATGCGCCAATTCTTCCGCCGCATGCACTGTACCTTTTACTGATGGTATCCATCAACACAACATGCTCATCAACACCTGTTAAATGCATGGCGCTGATCTGCTTTCCTTCATAACAAAATTCACGGTATGCTTCATCGGAGAATAAATACAGATCATGTTTAATGATGAGTTCTTTTAATGCCAGCATTTCAGCCTCTGTATATAAATAACCCGTTGGATTATTGGGATTACAGATCACGATGGCTTTTGTTTTTGCCGTGATCTTCTTTTCAAATTCTTCAATGGCCGGTAATGCAAAACCACTTTCAATACTGGAGGTAACAGGTACTACCTTAACACCTGCTGCAACGGCAAAACCGTTGTAATTGGCATAAAAAGGTTCGGGTATGATTACCTCGTCACCGGGATCAAGGCAGGCCATAAAGCCAAATAGAATGGCTTCACTTCCGCCTGTTGTAATGATGATCTGATCATAAGTAACATCGATGCCAACAGTGCTATAATAACCTACCAGTTTTTTCCGATAGCTTTCGTTGCCCGCACTGTGGCTGTATTCTAATACCTTGAAGTTGCTGTTTCTTACAGCATCTAAGACCAATTTAGGTGTTTCAATATCAGGCTGTCCGATATTCAAATGATACACTTTGATACCTCTTTTTTTTGCTGCTTCTGCATACGGTACCAACTTTCGAATGGGCGAGGCGGGCATTAATTGTCCGCGTTGACTTATTTGTAACATAATACAAAGATAGCAGCCGTAGTACAGCATACAAAAGAAAAACGCTGTTAGTTTACTAACAGCGTTTCTATTCAAAATAGCGTATCAATTATTTTTGGCTTATAGAACTTCCCCTTCAATACTAAGTACCGTAGGCAAATCGATATTTGCAAATTTTACATTCACATTTTTATGGAATGCACCCGATGCTGCAGCATTGAATGTTACTTTTATTTTCCCTTCTTTCCCTTTGGCAATAGGCTGCTTGGGATAATCGGGAGTAGTGCAGCCACAGTCGGCAGTTGCTACTTCAACCACTAAAGGTTTAGTGCCTGCATTTGAAAAAGTGAAGGTATAAGTTACAGGAGTTCCCTTTTTTATCTTTCCAAAACTGTGTTTAGTATTGCTGAATTTTACTGATTCCTGCGCAAAGCTGACAATGGAAACAAATAAAAATAAAGCGAGGAATAACTTTTTCATGAGGAAATTGATTTTTAGTTTTTCTTTAATTCGATGTAGCCGTTTTTAATTTTTCGGTAGCTGTATTGGCAGGAGCCGGATTAGCAGGTGCTGTGAAAGTCTCTCCTTTAAATGTTACCACTTTACTTAATCCGCCGCTCAGATAAATAGTGGCCATTTTATTGAATACACCCATCTGATCACCGCTGAAGCCTAAAGTAAGTTTGATCGTTTGACCAGGACCAAACCTTTTTCCTTTTTCATATTCAGGAGTGGTGCAATGGCATCCTACCTGAACATTGTCTAATGAGGCTGAATCCATTCCAATATTCTTGATGAATACATCATATTTAACTGGTTTGCCAAATGTGATCTTTCCAAAATCATAATCATTATTGGTAAACTCGAATAATTTGTTGACGTCTTTTGCAACAATTGCTGTTTGGGCTTTCGCCATATTCATCACAAAAAAAGCGGTCAAAATGAAGGCAATTCTTTTCATACTTAATATAAATTTAGAGTCGGGTAAAATTATAGAATTATATTTATCCAACAGGTTAAGGTTTTCCGAAAAATATCAGCTTTAAATTTCGAAAATAATTGATTTTTAGCAGGAAACTAAATCTTTGCACAGTCTGTTCTCAGCGGAATTTCATAGATATCTTAATAATTATTTTTGTAGCATGGAACAAACAATTACCTTGGCATATAAAGATGATATGCTTTCTTACGAAGGATTTAGAACTCAGGTGCTTGAGGATTACCGTATAGCGATGGTAAGCCGAGAAGCTAGTTTAATTGGCCGCCGCGAAGTATTGACCGGTAAGGCCAAATTTGGCATTTTCGGTGATGGTAAGGAAGTGGCTCAGATTGCTGCATCTAAATTCTTTAAAGCCGGTGATTTCAGAGCAGGGTATTATCGAGATCAGACTTTCATGTTTGCCGCAGGACTGGCAAGTGTGGAGCAATTCTTCTCACAATTATTTGCCGACCCGGATATCAGGAATGATCCATTCAGTGCTGGCCGTCAGATGGTCTCACATTTTGCAACAAAAACAGTAGATGAAAATGGTAATTGGTTAGATCTTGCTAACCGCAAAAATATTTCTTCTGATATGGCACCTACGGCTTCTCAAATGCCGAGGGCATTGGGTTTGGCATTCGCTTCTAAATGTTTCAGAAATACACCGGGTTTACAAGGTTTCGATGCATTAAGTCATCATGGAAATGAAATTTGTTTTTGTTCTATTGGTGATTCTGCTACCAGTGAAGGTCATTTCTGGGAAACGATCAATGCTGCCGGTGTATTGCAGGTTCCATTGGCTGTTTTTGTATGGGATGACGGATATGGGATTTCTGTTCCTAAATCATATCAAACTACCAAAGGCTCTATTTCTGTTGCTCTGGAGGGTATGCAGAAAAAAGCAGATACAAATGGTATTGAGATCTATAAAGTAAAAGCATGGGATTATGCAGGCATGTGCGAAGTGTTTGAAGAAGGTTTGCAGAAAATGCGTGAAACACATACCCCCGCTATCTTTCATGTTGAAGAAATGACCCAGCCCCAAGGCCATTCTACCAGTGGCAGTCATGAAAGATATAAGGACCCTAAACGTTTGGAATGGGAGCGCGAATGGGATTGTATCAAAAAATTCAGGGAGTGGATCGTTGCCAATAATATTGCTACTCACGAAGAGTTAAACAGCATTGATTACGAATCCAAAGATTTTGCACGTGACGCAAAAGCAAGCGCATGGGATAAATTTTCATCTCCCATCCGGGAACATGTAGCAAAAGCTTCCGAAATGATCCGATCCATTGTGGTGAGTGATATGGATACCTATAATTACATGCAGCAATTGTCTGTTGAGTTGCAAAACAATGTAGAGCCCTTACGAAGAGATATATTGCGCACATTATCATTGGTAATGGAAGCTGCACCTTATTCCCCTTCCATTGCTGATTTTAAAGAATATTATAACAGTTTATTAAAAGAGAGCCAGCATTTATACAGCTCTCATTTATATAATGAAGGGCCTAAAAGTGCATTGCAAGTAGAGATCATAAAACCACTCGTGCAATTTGATGCACCAATCGTAAACGGTTATGAGATATTGAATAGATATTTCGATATGCTGTTCCAGCACGATCCACTCGTATTTGCATTTGGAGAAGATGTTGGACAGATCGGAGATGTGAACCAGGGCTTTGCGGGCTTACAAATAAAACATGGCACAGACCGAATTTTTGATACAGGCATCAGAGAATTGACCATTATGGGACAAGCTATTGGTATGGCTTTGAGGGGGTTGAGGCCGATCGCAGAAATTCAATATTTAGATTATTTATTGTATGGTTTGCAACCATTAAGTGATGATGCGTCCACAACACATTTCAGAACAAAGGGACAGCAATCCTGCCCTATCATTATCCGTACCCGTGGACATAGGCTGGAAGGTATATGGCATAGCGGCAGTCCTTTGGGAATGATCATCAATTCACTTCGTGGCATGTATGTTTGCGTACCCCGTAATATGGTACAGGCAGTGGGCATGTATAATACCTTATTGAGAAGCAATGATCCTGCTTTGGTGATCGAATGTTTGAATGGGTATCGCTTAAAAGAGAAGTTGCCGGGCAATTTATTAGAGTTCAATATACCGTTAGGTATTCCTGAGATCATCAGAGAAGGGAATGATATTACGGTTGTTTCTTACGGTTCCACTTTAAGAATCATTCAGGATGCTGCAGAGCGTTTGGAAAGATTCAATATCAGTTGTGAGATCATAGATGTACAAACATTATTGCCCTTCGATATTCATCATGCCATACTGGAATCATTAAAGAAAACAAACCGTATTGTATTTATTGATGAAGATGTTCCGGGTGGTGCCGCCGCATATATGTTCAATAAAGTAATGGAAGAACAGGGCGGTTATCAATGGCTGGACGTTGCTGCTAGAACCATTACCGCAAAAGCACACCGCCCATCTTACGGAAGTGATGGCGATTATTTCAGTAAACCCAATGCAGAAGAAATATTCAATACTATTCAGCAAATGCTGAATGAATGATAAGCCGATACTGTGTAGAGAAAGACTCAGATCTCTCGCAGAGATCTGAGTCTTTTTGTTTTACTTAAGACCTAGCTTTTTGTTAAAATCGATTATGGTCTCAGTAAGGCTTTCTTCGTGTTTTCTTCGTACCTGCTTCGGGTCAAGTGCATTAATTAATGCACTTGACCCGAACAAGACCCGAAGCGTAGACCTGTAAAACAGCCTGATTATATGTTGTACTGCTTTATTGATCCAAGAATAAAGATCTGAGCTTCTCATCCGGCAACCAGCATTCCTCTTTTTTTCCAAACCATCTGTACCGATTATTGGCAATGATAGAATAAATGGGATCTCGGATAAATGCTGGCACGATGATCAGCACATACAATAATTTCAAGCCACCCGATAATTGTTTGCAAACGCTTAATGCAGCTGTTGACCGTGTCAATATTTTTCCATCTTCCAACAGAATAAATGAATTGAAATTATGTTCCCTTACACCTGCTTCCTGCATAACAGCTTTCCCGAAAGATGATTGTAATGATACAAAGCGAAACTGCTTTTGCCTGTCATGCTTAATAATGAATTGAACAGAACCCACACATAGATTGCAGAGGCCATCAAATAAAACAATAGGACCTTTTATTTCCTTTATATCAATCATTCTATAAAATTAGCCCTTAAAATAAAAAGAGACTGATCGATACATCAGTCTCTTTTTTAACAGCTTTTAGGGCAGGGGGTTAAGCCATATTATGAAACACTTTATTTACATCTTCGTCCTGTTCCAGACGCTCTATTAATTTACTTACATCTTCAGCTTGCTCATCGGTTACAGGAACGGTGGTGGTAGGGATCCATTCCAGTTCAGCACTGATTGGTGTAATGCTTTTATCTTCCAGGGCCTTTTGCAACTTGCCGAAATCAACAAAAGCACAACGCAAAACAATAATATTGTTGCCCTCATCATCGGTACTTTCACCTAATTCATCCAACCCGAAATCGATCAATTCCAGTTCCAGTTCTTCAATATCCAGTCCTTCGGGCTTTAATTTGAATACGCCCATTTTCTTAAATTGGAAACTGACACTTCCGCTGTTTCCCATGGCACCATGGCCTTTATTAAAATGACTCTTTACATTGGCTACAGTTCTTACATGATTATCTGTGGCAGCATCTACCAATAGTGCCACGCCATGTGGTGCATAACCTTCATACATGATCTCTTCGTAACTGGTAGTATCCTTGCCCATTGCTCTTTTAATGGCCGCTTCGACTCTGTCTTTAGGCATACCTACACTCTTCGCATTTTGAAAACATCTGCGCAAAGCAGGGTTGGTGGCAACATCGGGTCCGCTGGCTTTTACGGCGATCACGATCTCTTTACCGATACGGGTAAACTGTTTCGCCATTCTATCCCAACGGGCAAACATCGTAGCTTTTCTTACTTCAAAAATCCTTCCCATGAATATTTATTATTTATAATTTGAAACGGATGATTTTGCTGACCAACTATTTTATTCAATGGCATCGTTTGTTGCGTTGCACACTTGTACTGTTGGTTCAAGCGGCAGCAAATTTAGCTGTTTGCTACCTACTAACAAAAAACCCCGCAATTGCGGGGTTTTAAAGCTTTATTCAAAGTCTGAAGCATGTGGCAGGATCTCTGATGGATTATGCAATTTACTTCTTGCTTTACTGTAACTGAAGTAAACAACCAGTCCAACGATCATCCATACAAATGCAGTGAATAATGTTCTGTTATCCAAGGAGTAGATCATTGCAGCACAAACAATGGCTCCAAGTATGGGGATCAATGGAACCAATGGTGTTTTAAATGGTCTGATCCTTTCAGGGTCATTTCTTCTCATGATGATCACACCCACACAAACCAGGATAAATGCTAATAATGTTCCTATACTGGTTAAGTTGCCTGCAACATCGCCGGGAATGAACCCTGCAAAACCTCCTACAAAAACAAATAAGATGATATTTGATTTATACGGTGTTCTGAATTTAGGATGTAATTCCGAAAATGCTTTTGGCAATAAACCATCGGTACTCATGGTATAGAACACACGGCTCTGGCCCATCAACATCACCAATATCACTGACGAGAATCCAGCTAAAATTCCTACCGTAACCAGTTTGGCAAGCCAGCCATATCCATGCATATATGTCTCAATAGCATAAGCAACTGAAGCTTCTTTACCTGATTTTACAAAATCAGTATAAGGAGCAACGCCTGTTAAAACATAAGAAAACAAAATGTACAGAACGGTACAAATCACTAATGAGCCCAGGATACCGATTGGCATATCTTTTTTGGGATTCTTTGCTTCCTGTGCAGCAGTAGATACTGCATCAAATCCAATGAATGCAAAGAACACAACAGCGGCACCCGTTAGCACGCCACCCCATCCATGACGGAAAGTATCGGCATAGCTGTATTCCGTCCCATCGGGCTGAATAGCAGGTTTTGCATCGGCAGGAATTAAATAAGGATGATGATTGGCAGGATTGATGAACTGCCATCCTATGATTATAAAAACAATAACAATTGCCACTTTTACAATTACAATGACCGCATTCACTACCGCAGATTCCTGTGTTCCTTTGATCAACAATGCAGAGATCATCAATAAGATCAATAAGGCAGGCACATTCATGATTCCCGTATGCATTACGTTAGCAGCATCTAATGCTCTTTCGAAAGGAGAATGGCTCCACTCGTAAGGAATGCCGCCCCCCACCAGCTTGTTTAAAAATTCGCTCCAGGCAATACTCACCGTAGCAGCACCCAATGCATATTCCAATATCAAGGCCCAGCCAATGATCCATGCAATCAATTCTCCCATAGTGGCATAAGCATAGGTATAAGCACTGCCTGCAATCGGTATCATGGATGCAAATTCTGCATAACATAAACCGGCAAATGCACAACCGATCGCCGCAACAATAAATGAAATGGTTACAGCAGGACCAGCATGTTGACCGGCAGCAGCAGCAGTTCTCACAAATAATCCGGCACCGATAATAGCACCAATACCCAGAGCGATCAGATTACCTGCTCCGAGTGTTCGCTTCAATCCTTTTTCTGAATCACCGGCTTGCGCCATTAAAACATCCAAAGACTTTTTTCTGAATAAACTCATAGTACAGTTGGTTAAGTTTAATAAAATTCTATTTGGCAAAATACTGATTAAATCATTCAGTAGCATAAAAGTTTTATGAATGCTGCAATTACACGGCTTTAGCACTTAATTACTATATTGCCACACTAATTGCTGATAGAATGAAAGGGAATAAACTCACCTTTTTTATTTTGATTGCCATGTTGCTGGGAATTGTAGCGGGCTATATCGTTCATGAAACCGCTTCTCCCGAAATTGTAAAAGCATTCGCCAATAATATTAAATTGCTGGGAACCATTTTTATTCGTGGCGTAAAAACAATTATTGCCCCTTTAGTATTTTCAACATTGGTAGTGGGTATTGCAAAATTAGGCGATCTGAAAACTGTTGGTCGTGTAGGTGGTAAAGCCATGCTCTGGTTCATATCTGCTTCATTAGTAAGCTTATTGCTTGGAATGGCTTTGGTGAATTATTTCCAACCGGGTTCTTACATCGATCTTTCTCAGGCAGACAATGCAGGCTTGCAAGATCTGCTAAGCAAAACCACTGAGTTTTCCATGCAGAAATTTGTGGAGCATGTTGTACCATCAAGTGCATTTGATGCCATGGCAACCAATGAAGTATTACAAATCGTTGTGTTCTCTATTTTCTTTGGAGTAGCCACTGCTTCATTAGGCGAAAAGGCGGCACCTGTTATCAGAACCTTCGATGCTATTTCGCAAATTATTTTAAAGATCGTTGGATATATTATGAATTTTGCACCCCTTGGCGTGTTCGGAACATTGGCTGCAGTGGTAGCAGAAAAAGGGTTGGGTATTTTTAAATTTTATTTGGTGTATTATGGATTTTTCATGTTGGGGATATTTTTGTTATGGGCAGTTTTATGCACGGTTGGTTTAATTATTTTGAAAGGAAGAATGAAAGAATTGCTAAAGCGTATTGGCAATCCATTACTCATTGCGTTCAGCACAACAAGCAGTGAAGCTGTCTTTCCTAAACTAACAGAAGAACTTGAAAAATTCGGTTGTAAGAATCAGATCGTTGCTTTCATATTGCCATTGGGTTATTCTTTCAATCTGGACGGAAGTATGATGTATATGACATTTGCAAGTTTGGCAATTGCACAAGCTTATGGAATCCATCTTCCCATTGGCACACAATTAACCATGTTATTGGTATTGATGCTAACGAGCAAAGGAATTGCAGGGGTGCCGAGGGCTTCATTGATCATTGTATTAGCCACTTGTGCCATGTTTAAAATCCCTCCCGAAGGAGTTGCCTTAATTTTACCGATAGATCATTTTTGTGATATGCTGAGAACCGGGACCAATGTTCTGGGAAATGCACTGGCAACAACAGTAGTAAGTAAATGGGAAGGTGCTTTGGAAAATCCATCAAAAACTTAATGAGATCACATGTCAACATTATTAGTAGCATTCGAATGGCATCAATTATTGCAACCTCAATTTTATATTGAGCATGGAGGTTTATGGGTTTTATTATTTGTTGTATTTGCAGAAACGGGATTATTTGCCGGATTCTTTTTACCGGGCGATAGCCTCTTATTTGTGGCGGGCATCTTCAGTAATAAATTAGCCGCCTATTTATTTGATTCAGGAAGTGATGTTATTAATCTGCTGCTGATCGTTACTTTGGTAAGCATTGCAGGAATATTGGGTAATACAGCAGGATATTGGTTTGGGAATAAAGTGGGACATAAAATGTATTCCTGGAATGATAATCTTTTATACAAAAAACATTATTTGGAACAGGCTCATGAATTCTACGAAAAGCATGGGGGCAGCGCCATCATCTTTGCAAGATTTATTCCCATTGTAAGAACATTTGCTCCTATTGTTGCCGGTATTGTTGAAATGGATAAGAAGAAATTCTCTTATTTTAATGTGGTGGGTTGTATAGCATGGGCGACAACCATGTTGGCCGGCGGACATTATCTGCATAAATTCTTCATCGAAAAATATAATTTCGATCTCACCAAACATCTGGAAGTCATTGTACTCGGAATTGTATTGGTTACCACGGCTCCGGTTATCATTAAATTGGTGTTTGGAAAAAGAAAGACCAATTCCCAATAAATAAAGCATGAATCAAAAGCAACAGGGCATTTTTTCATTGACGGTGATCGTTGGTGCATTGGGATTCTTTGTAGATATATTCGATCTTTTATTATTCAATATCATCCGCAAACCGAGCCTGGCTTCCTTGGGATTATCCCCCAATGAAGTATTGATCCAGGGAGAGAATATTTTGAGTGTACAAATGATCGGTCAATTAATAGGAGGGATTCTTTGGGGAGTGATGGGCGATAAAAAAGGAAGGTTAAGTGTGCTGTTCAGTTCTATCATCATGTATTCGCTTGCAAGTATTGCCAATGGATTTGTTACGGACCCCCATCAATACCTTATTCTGAGATTCATTGCAGGCTTTGGTTTGGCTGGGGAGTTGGGAGCAAGTATTACATTGGTAAGTGAAATGCTGACGAAAGAAAAAAGAGGCATTGCCTCTACCATCATTGCCACAACAGGAGTACTGGGTGCGATAACGGCTTATTTTGTTTTTAAATTATCCAATGATAACTGGAGACTTTGTTATTTTGTTGGAGGTGGCATGGGCATCATGCTATTGTTCCTAAGACTGAGTGTGATGGAAAGTTCAATGTTTGCCAAATTGAAAGAGAGTAAGACAGAACGTGGTAATTTTTTCATGTTCTTCAATAACAAAGAAAGATTCTTCAGATATCTTCGAGGTATAATCATTGGGTTACCTGTGTGGTACATGATCGGAGTATTAATTACATTCTCCGATCAATTCGGCAAAGAGATGGGCATAGAAAATATCGATCCAGCCAAAGCGGTATTATACCAATACGCAGCATTGGTAATTGGCGATATGAGTGCAGGCTTGTTGAGCAATTATATCAAGAGCAGAAGGAAAACGTTATTTATTTATTATGGCATCAGCTCCGTTTTTATGCTCCTTTATTTCATGCAAAGTGGCGGCAGTGCCAGTAATATGTATCTGATCTGTGCAGGATTAGGATTGGGCTCGGGTATTTCTGTTTTATATATCACAATGAGTGCAGAACAATTTGGCACTAATCTGAGAGCAACGGCTGCTATCAGCATTCCAAATATGGTGCGCGGTGCATTGCCATTGGTACTTTTATTATTTAAAGGAATACGTTCGCTTACACATAATTACTTTACCGGTGGATGGATATGCGGATTGATCGTAATGGGCTTAGCGGTAATTGCAGCATATAATACAAAAGAATCCTTTGGCAAGGATCTGAACTTTATTGAAACATAGTTTTTGAAGTAATTAATTGTATTTTAGTTTCAACATTGCAAACCATGAACCAAAAAAAGTACGGCATCCTGTCGCTTCCTGTTATAGTAGCAGCATTGGGTTATTTTGTTGATATCTACGACCTGCTGCTTTTTACGATTGTTAAAAAACCAAGTATGATAGGTGTTGGAGCCACCGATGCTACCATACTTGCCGACAGTACCAGGGTCATTAACTGGCAAATGGTTGGTTTATTGTTGGGAGGAATTCTTTGGGGTGTTTTGGGTGATAAAAAGGGAAGATTAAGTGTATTGTTCGGTTCTATTATTTTATACAGTCTCGCCAATTTTGTTACCGGATTTGTGCAAACAGTTGACCAATATGCTTTGTGCAGATTTGTTGCCGGTGTTGGTTTGGCAGGAGAACTGGGCGCAGGCATCACATTAGTAAGTGAATTGTTACCGAAAAATAAAAGAGGTATAGGTACATCCATGGTCGCGGGAATTGGATTAAGTGGTGCAGTGGTTGCTTACTTTACGTATCAGTTAACAAAGGACTGGCGCTTGTGTTATGAGATTGGTGGCGGATTAGGAGTTCTATTATTGTTCTTGCGGATCTCTGTGGCCGAGTCGGGTATGTTCAAAGAAGTAAAAGCAACCAATGTTAAGCGTGGTAATTTCTTCATGCTTATCAATAATGGGAAGCGATTGAAAAAATATGTATTGGCCATTTTGATCGGCCTACCCACCTGGTATGTGATCGGGATATTGGTAAACCAAAGTGACCGTTTTGGTAAAGCCATGTTTGGCAGCACAACAATCGATTCAGGTCGTTCCATCATGTTTGCCTATGCAGCCATCGCAGTAGGAGATATGTTCGTAGGTTTAGTGAGTCAGTATTTCAAGAGTCGCAAAAAAGCATTGCTGCTGTATTACTGTTTATGTATTGTTGCATTGTTCCTTTTCTTCAGTAGTTATAATTCTTCTGATCAAAGTATGTATGGGATTTGTGCATTTCTCGGTTTCAGCACAGGTTTCTGGGCTATTTTTATTACGATGGGCGCTGAACAATTCGGTACTAATCTGCGTGCAACAGCTGCAACCACTATCCCTAATATGGTGAGAGGTGCATTGCCATTAATCAATATGCTTTTCCTTGATCTGTTTCAAAAATCATGGGGCTTTAGCATTATTAAAAGCGGGATCATTACAGGGTTTGTGGTGATGAGCATCACCCTCATAGCTTTTTATTTTACCGAAGAAACATTTCATAAAGATTTGAATTATGTGGAATTGGAAATAGAAGAGATGTTGCCGTGATCTTATTAGTTTCAAGTATTTTGATTCCAGCAAAATTCTCTGATCAAAACTTATACCTGTTGCATTATACAATTCTCGAAAAGATAATTGGCATAAATTCGCTTAATGAAATTTCTCATCATCCGCTTTTCTTCCATTGGTGATATTGTTTTAACAACACCTGTGATTCGTTGTTTAAAGCAACAGGTGAAAGATGCAACAGTTCATTTCTTAACTAAAGATGCTTATTACGGGTTAGTGAAAACAAACCCTAACATTGATAAAGTAATTGTACTGAATACGAGTTGGGAATTTATGTTGCATCAGTTGCAGCTTGAAGAATACGACTATATTATTGACCTGCATCATAATCTCCGTACATGGAAAATAAAAGCTGCATTGGGTGTAAAGAGTTTTTCTTTCAATAAACTCAATATTCAAAAATGGTTATTGACTGCATTCAAAATAAATAAACTACCTGCAATTCATATAGTTGACCGTTATCTGGCGACTATAAAAAGTTTTGGAGTTGTGAATGACGGAAAGGGCTTGGATTATTTTATTCCGCAAAAAGATTACATCAAGGCCGAAGATCTTCCCATGTCCCATAGATTCGGATATATATCCATTGTAATTGGTGCTGCACTCAATACAAAGAAATTGCCCATTCATAAATTAAAAGAATTGTGTCTGCAAATTAATTTTCCGATCATTTTATTAGGAGGGAAAGAAGATAAATCTGCCGGCGATGAAATTGCATCAGTGAGTGAGATCAAAATTTATAATGCCTGTGGAAAATTTACACTTAATGAAAGTGCTGATTTGGTAAGGCATGCAAGACTCGTCATCTCTAACGATACGGGACTGATGCATATTGCAGCCGCTTTTAAAAAGAAAATAATATCAGTTTGGGGAAATACAGTTCCAGAGTTTGGGATGGATGCATATTATGGCAATGATACAATTCCAAATTTCAAATCAGAAATTACAAATCTTGCATGCAGGCCTTGCAGCAAGATCGGATTTAAAAAATGTCCTAAGAAACATTTTAAATGTATGCTCTTGCAGGATGTAGAAACAATTGCAATAAAGGCTATCGGGTTTACAAAATAAAGATCCCCATGCAATGCAAAGGGATCTTTATCATTTGGCCTTCAAGGATTATTTAATTCGCTTAGATTCTGCCTCTAGCCCGGTTTGTCTTTGACGGGCAGATTTGATTTGATTACTTCCGAAACGATAAGTGAAATTCAATCTTATAGTTTGGCTTTCCCATGAGCCGTGAGCGTTTATATATAAGCCGCCAAAATCACTGTGTGCAGTCCATGGAGATGTATGAAAAATATCAGTTGCAGATAATTTTACAGTAGCTTTCTTTTTCAATAGTTGTTTCTGGAACCCGATATCAACACCACCCTGAGATTTTGTCATCCAAGTGGCACCCCAAACACTCGGACCATTGAACCACCCGCTTAACTCTGCAGAATAGTCTTTTCCCAAAGTAAAACTATGTTGCATGTATGCTCCATAGATAGGAATATTCAATGTAACATCCTTTGTTCCGATCTCTCCTTTTAACATTTGATAATTGTAGTAAACATTCACATAGCCGTTCCACCATTTTTTTATAGGTAATGGAGAAGCGATATTAAAACTGATGATTTGTTGTGTTGCTAAATTTTGTTGTTGTACATAAGTAGCATTATTCGCAGTATCCGTTACCTGTGTTGCATAATCTTTTACATAACTGTAACCTATAGTAGTATTGATCAATCCGATCAGTGTGTGTGTTAATTCAATATTATCTGTGTATTGCGGACGAAGGAACGCATTTCCTTTTTCATAAGTTAATTCATCCAATTTATTTTCAAAAGGATTCAGGTCTTGATAATTAGGTCGGTCAATTCTTCTGCTATACGTTAAATTTAGACTGTTCTTTTTGTTGATGGTCCAACTTAATGCAGCACTGGGGAAAAAGTCGAGGTAATTTTTCTTTACATTATTATCACTTTGTACAACTGAATCAGCGCGGGTAAGATCCCCCTCACTATTTGTTTGTTCCATTCTAAGGCCAATCTGTAAACTCCATTTTGGATTAAACTGACGTTGATAATTTGCATAAGCGGCATTAACGTTTTCTTTATATAGGAATGTATTGCTTTTGTCTAAAACCTGCACTGTACTACCATTTTGAACATTATAAAAATTAAAGGCATTATTTGTTGTTACGTAAGAGAATTTAGCACCGTATCCTAATTTGCCCTTCCATGCTTTTTGTTCAATATCCACTTTGGCTGAATAAATATCAATATCTGTAGGTGTAATATTTTTATTGATAATGGTACTGATCAGGTTTCCTATTTTATCATAATAATAATTAGGCTGATAACTGTCAGATCTTCCTTTGAACTGACCATAGTCGGCATCAAAATTTATTTCTGTTCCACTGGTGTCAGCATAACGATAGTTGACATTGAAATCCTCATTATTCCTATTACCGGGAATTGTATTATATGCTTGTAAACTTTTAACGAATTGACCGGTTGGGACATAATATATCGAAGTGTTGCTACTACTATTCCACACATTATTACTGAAATTGGTGGTTGCAATAAATCCTAGCGTGCTTTTACTGTTCAAAAAGAGGTCAGCACCTGCTTTTAAGTTAAAAGCTTTGTTACTGCTCACATTTGTTGTGTGTTGATCATATAAAGTATCTTTTTGAATACGGTATAGGGCAAGCAGATTTTGATAATCGCCCATACTACCGCCAATATTGCTGAAAATATTTATTTTTTTATCGCGATAGTTTAAATTCAACCCTGCATTGCCTTTAGGTGTAACACCTTGTGTAATACCGGCATTTGCAGTTCCGTTGGTCCCAAATTTTTTATTCTTCTTTAATTTAATATTGATAATTCCTGCATTGCCGCTTGCATCATATTTTGCACTGGGGTTACTGATCATTTCAATCGATTCAATATCAGTGCTGTTAATGCTCTTGAGATATTCCGTCAGGTCTTTATTGTTTAGCTGAACCATCTTTCCGTCAATATAAATTTTAGTCCCATTTTTTCCCTTCATGCTAATGTTATCATTATTATCTACCTGTACACCCGGACTTTTTTGCAGTAATTCCAATGCGTTACTTCCCGTTGCGTTGATACTGCTTTCAACATTGAAAATTGTTTTGTCAGCTTTTATTTCAAACATGGGCTTTTTCGAAGTAACAGTTACATCCTCCAATTTTTTTGTGGCAGGCCTTAAAATCACTGTTGCTAAATTATGATCCTTGCCCGCTGCGATCTCAAACAACGGGGTATAATTTTTTTCGAATCCCAGACTTGCATAGCTCACTAAAAACTGCCCGAATTTAGCTGTGGTTATTTCAAAATTGCCGGCAACATCAGTCAAAGCTGCTTTGATCAAACTGCTGTCTGACGCTTTTAAAAGCGAAACTGTTACAGATTGGATTTCTTTGTTTTGTGCATCTTTGACAGAACCAGAAATTACTGATTTCGTCTGACTTTGTGCGTAGGTTGGCGTAGCTACTGCCGTTAAACCTGCTAGTAATACAATTAGTTTCATATTTTTTGGTTTATTTTCTAATGTTTAAGCAAATATTAGTACTTTGTTTTGCATAGTACATGTCTTTGTAATGAACGGTAGAAATAAGTGATAGGTGGTGTGGAGTAGTTAGACTGTAATTTGCCAGTACTTACGCTTGTAGGCAAAGAAAGTTACACTGGTTTATTTACTTTATGACAAGCGTAAAAGGGAAAGGATAAGTGGTTTAGCTACAATAAAAAGCCCCGACAAGTATTTGTCGAGGCTTTTAAAAGGGTATTGTGTAAGATTATAATGTCTTCAATACTTCATTCATACTTCTAACTGCATCGGCGCTTTTGTTAAAAGTTACTTGTTCTTCTTTAGTGAGTTGAACATCAACAATTTTTTCCCAACCGTTTTTCCCAATTACTACAGGTACCCCAAGGCAAATATCATTTTGACCATATTCACCCTCAAGCAATATACTACAAGTACGAAGTTTCTTTTCATCTCTCAATACTGATTCAACAAGCTTAGCAACTGCTGCACCCGGTGCATACCAAGCTGAGGTTCCTAATAAACCAGTAAGTGTAGCTCCACCTACCATTGTATCTTTTACAATTTTATCCTGTTGTTCTTGTGAAAGGAAATTAGTAACCGGAACACTGTTCCATGAAGCATGTTTAATTAAAGGGATCATGGTAGTATCGCCATGACCACCAATTACAACTCCATTTAGATCAGATGGGCTGCAGCCTAATACTTGGCTGATTTGATATTTGAAACGGCTGCTATCTAATGTGCCACCCATACCAATGACCCTGTTTTTAGGCAGACCGGAAGCTTTTAAAGCATGGTATGTCATTGTATCCATTGGGTTGCTTACAATTATAATAATTGCATTAGGAGAATACTTTAAAATATTATCTACAACACCTTTTACGATGCCTGCATTTGTGCCAATTAATTCCTCACGTGTCATACCTGGTTTACGTGGGATACCTGATGTTATAACAACAACATCACTATCTGCTGTTTTTGAGTAATCACCGGTTACGCCTGTAATTTTTGTATCAAAGCCAAGGAGTGTTGCAGTTTGCATCATATCCTGAGCCTTCCCTTCAGCAAGACCTTCTTTAATATCCAAAAGAACCAGATCACGGCAAATTTCTTTACGGGCAATATTATCGGCCGATGTTGCACCAACGGCACCTGCCCCTACTACTGTAACTTTCATATTTTAATAAAATTTATGTTTAAACATTTATAATTTCGCTGCGAAGTTAAAGCCAATTTCAATGCGATGCAGGTTATGGAATGATGATTTGCGTCAGTTATTTAATGGCTTCGATCAATTCTTCGGGCTTGGCACCCATCCGGAATTCCTTTTTGAAAGCACCCTGACTATCATACACAGCAATGAAAGGAGTAAACTCCACTTTAAAAAAAGAGGGGATAAAATATTTAGGATCCCTTGCCAGTTTTATATTACCGAATTTTTCCAGATCGTATTTTTTACCGAATTCATGTATTTCATTCATTGGACGAAAAGCTACCCATAGAAAAAAGGCATTTTCCAATTTGCTCATGTTATGGACGATCTCTTTTGCCTCGTATTGGCAATGACCGCAATCGGGAGCAAAATAAATGATTACTACAGGTACCCCTTTTGGCAGATCTCCCTTGGTGAATAATACACTGTCTGGACAAGTATATACTTTAAAGGATGGAATGGTAGGGTCTTTCAGATAAGCAGGCTGGGGCGTAATTTGAGTCTGTTCGAATGCAACAAACGGAACAACAGTCAAAATCAACAAAAGGATAAAAACTCTTTTCATGATTTAAAATTAATTGTTCTTATTGCGTAAACAAAAAAACTGTCAATAAACTTAATGATTGACAGTCTTTATTTGAAAAAAGCAACCTAATTGTTAATGGATGGCTTACCTGTTGCTTTTGAAACAGGCTTCTCTACACCTTCATTTTTTAACGTTTTCTTTGTGGCGTTTAAATCTTTTCTTTCTGAATTGATCTCTTTTTGATCATGATTGGCAGATTTGGTTTTTCCGTGCGCAATCTTAGTATTCCTTTCAGCTCTTTCTGCTTTTAATTCCTTTTTATCTGTTTTTACTTCCTTTAACTGGCTCTTAACCACAGGGCTTTGAGCAATTGTGCTGAATGCAATGAATGCTCCAAAAGCGATGAGTGCAATTTTTTTCATGGTTTAATATTTGAAATGAATTCAATTATTACCAAGAGTCTATAACCATGCCACGAATTAAGTGTGTTTAAGATCCTTTGCTTCCATCATGCGCATTTGTTTGGCATCTTGTAGGAATTCAGAAGCAAATATGAAGCTATTTAATAACTCATCCTTACTAAAAATAATGTCTTTATTAGTTCCTTCCCATTGCTTACGCCCATTATGCAGATAAACAATGTGATCACCAATTTCCATCACACTATTCATATCATGGGTAACAACGATCGTCGTTATCTGAAACTCGTTCGTTATTTCTTTGATCAATTTATCGATCAATAAAGATGTTTGCGGGTCGAGGCCTGAATTGGGTTCATCGCAAAATAAATATTTCGGATTCAACACAATGGCTCTCGCAATACCCACCCTTTTCTTCATGCCGCCACTTATTTCTGCTGGATATTTTTGATTCGCATCTTTTAAATTCACTCTATCTAAAACTTCATTCACGCGTTTCATTCTTTCTGCTAATGTCCAGTTGGTAAACATATCCAAAGGAAATCGAACATTCTGTTCAACGGTCATCGAATCAAATAAGGCAGATCCCTGAAACAGCATACCGATCTGCTGCCTTAAAGCTTTCCTTTCATGTTTATCCATCTTTAACATACTCTCGCCCTGATACAAAATATCACCCTCATCGGGCTGAAACAATCCCACAATACACTTGGTCAATACTGTTTTGCCGCTACCACTTGTGCCGATGATCAGATTGCATTTCCCGGCTTCCATCACAGCGCTGATGTCTTCCAGTATCACCTTATCTCCAAATGATTTTTTTATGTTTCTTATTTCGATCATAAAACCCATTCCCCGGAGGGCAGTATTTTAATTATAAAACTTCTATCTGATTTTTCAACAGGTCATCAAAAGTATCTCTTCTTCTTATTAAATGCATCTTGCCCTCTTTAAAAAAGACTTCTGCGGGTTTATACCTACTGTTAAAATTGCTGCTCATTTCAAAACCATAAGCACCGGCATTATAAAAAACAAGATAATCACCTTCTCTCACTTCATTTAGTTTTCTGTCCCAGGCAAAAGTGTCGGTCTCGCAAATATTCCCAACAACAGAATATTTTTTTTCTTCTCCGTCAGGATTGCTGATGTTCTTGATGCGATGATAAGAATCGTAGAACATAGGCCGTATCAAATGATTGAAGCCGCTGTTCACTCCTGCAAAAACAGTTGCCGTACTTTCTTTGAGTACATTCACTTGTGTGATCAGATAGCCGCATTCACTCACCAGGAATTTACCGGGCTCAAACCAAACCTGCAATGATTTTCCGTTGGGGTTGGGATGTCTGTCAAAAGCTTCTTTCACTTTCGCTGCCAACAATTCAATATCGGTTTCTGCATCTCCTTCTTTATAAGGCACTTTAAAACCACCGCCAAGATCTATGAATTCCAACTCCTGAAATTTAGGAATGATATCAAATAATACAGCAATCCCTTTTACAAAAACTTCCACATCTTTTATTTCGCTACCGGTATGGATATGCAGGTCTTTGATAAATAAATTATAGGTTGTAACAAGTGATAAGATCTTATCGATCTGCTCAACCGGTATCCCAAACTTACTTTTATCATGACCTGTAGATATTTTTAAATTACCACCTGCTAAAATATTAGGGCGTAAACGAATACCTACCGGATAACTGTGACCGTATTTCTTTCCAAACTTTTCGAGATTGGAAAGAGAATCAATATTGATATGTACTCCTAATTCTTTTGCTTCTTCAATTTCACTGAAGGCAATCCCATTCGAAGTGTATAAAATCTTTTCCACTTCAAAACCTGCGTGCAGTGCAAGTTTTACTTCATTGATAGAACTGCAGTCAATATTCGACCCCAATGATCTTATGTGCTTCAGAACATTGATATTCGTTAATGCTTTGCAGGCATAAAATATTTGTACGTCAGACTTTGAAAAAGCAGTTTGGAGTTTTTGATATTGCTCTGTAATTTTTTCTGCATGATACACATACAATGGAGTGCCGAATTGTTCGGCCGCTTCTTTTAATTGTTGCAGGGATAAACTTTGTGACATGCTGCGAAGATAACAGTATCTCTATTTACTGCTGCAATACATCGACTTATTTAGGGAAGTTTATTCTTTGTCGGAAGATTCTTCTTCTTGTTCTTGCTCGTCTTTCTTTTCGATCAGTTCTGCTTCTTCATTGATCTCAATCACAGTTTCTTCAACAATGATCGTTTCTTCAGTGGGTTCTTCAACAAGGATGATTTCATCAATTGTTTCTTCATCAACAGGCAATTCTGTATTGCTGGTAAAATCTTCGGGATTAATGATGGTTCCTTCGATCATCTGTTCAGCCAACACTTCTCTGATCTTTGGCAGGTCTTCTGTGGTATTGATACCGAAATAATCCATGAAGTTTTTGGAAGTGGTATATACCAAAGGATGACCCGGCATTTTTTCGTTTCTCCCGGCAATGATGATCAATTCTTTTTCCAATAATTTCTGGACACTGTAATCGCTGTTCACCCCGCGGATAGATTCAATCTCACCTTTGGTGATGGGTTGTTTATAGGCAATGATGGCCAGCGTTTCCAGAGCTGCATTGGACAAGCGTTTCAGGAATTTATCGCCATTCAGTTGTGTAATGGTCTTGTGAAATTCTTTCTTAGTGAGAAATTGCCAACCGCCACCGCTTTCTTTTACTTCAAAAGGATAGAATTCAGAAGCGTATTTCTCATGGATACCTTCGAGACAGCTTTCTACCTGATCCAGTGAAACGCGTTCTTCCATAAAACCAAAAGCATTGTTGATCAATTCAACGATCTCCAAAGCGGTCAATGGTTTTTCACTGGCAAAAATAAGTACTTCAATATGTGGTATAATGGCAGAAAGTTCCAAGTCTTAGGTTTAAAGTTTCAAGTTAATAAATAGCATACCCCTTTAGGGGATGGGGTCTTAGCCCTGCAATGCAGCTGCACCACTTACGATCTCAGTAAGTTCTGTTGTAATGGCAGCTTGTCTGGCACGGTTATAAGAAATTTTTAAGGTCTTTAATAGTTCGTTAGCGTTTTCGGTTGCCTTATCCATGGCAGTCATTCTTGCACCATGTTCACTCGCACCACCATCCAATACGGCTTTGAATAATTGTGTATTCAGAATTTTAGGCATTAACTCGGCGATCAAAGCATCTTTTTCGGGTTCGAAAATGAAATCAGATTTCTTCGCACCTGCAACGGTCTTTGTTTTTGGAACGGGTAAAAATTGTTCCGCAGCAAAACGTTGTGTTGCTGCATTCTTAAATTCACTGTAAATGATCTCGATGGCATCGAACTCTTTATTCTCAAATGCTTTCATAGCAGCCTGAGAAGCAGCCTGCACATTTTCAAAACTCAGATGCAGATAAATATCCCTGTAAGTGGCATCTGTTTTATATCCTGCTTTGGTCAATCCTTCATATCCTTTCTTGCCAATATTCCAGATGGTTACATTGCCTTTTTTGAAAGCGGCTTCATATTTATCGGCAATGGTTTGTTTTGCCAGTTTCATGATATTGGAATTATACGCACCGCACAAACTTCTGTCGCTAGTGATCACGATCAGTAAAACCTTCTCAATGGGTCTTTCCTCTGCCAGTTTCAAACCGCTGCCTCCGTCAGAATTGCTAACAATATTGCTGAGTACTTCCTGTAATTTTTTAGCATAGGGTCTCATTTGAATAATGGCATCCTGTGCTTTACGCAATTTAGCGGCACTTACCAATTTCATCGCCTTGGTAATCTGCTGTGAACCCTGAACACTCTTGATCCTGTTACGGACTTCTTTTAACTGACCTGCCATTGGTAGAAAGTTTATTCGTTTATGGGTTTATTGGTTTAGGGTCGGTGTAAAGCACTTAACGGCTCCTCATTTCCTAAAACATATAAACTTTTGAACCTTTTTTAATCGGCAGCAAAAGTAACAGAAAAGCCCCTAAATTCCATCTGCATTGTAAAATCTGTGGAAATTCTTTCTGTAAAAGGGTTAGAATGCTTTTTGAACCTTCTATCAGGCCTCTGAAAAACTTATAATCAAATTGGATAACCATGGCAATTGAATTTGAACAAAAACACTGTTTTCTATAGCCCTTCTTCGTGATTTCTTCGTATTTCCTTCCTGCCTTATAGCTGTTTGTTCGAGGGATTACGAAGAACTCTCGAAGAAACCTGCAAGAAGTCACGAAGAAGATAATAATCAGTCAGGCAGCCAACAGGTTCCAAATAGGAAGCATGAACCGATAAGGCAGACCAAAATAATACTTCCATAACAATGAAAACCCGCAGATTTTGCAGCAGCAGGCTGTATCCAATAATCTGCCGATCATGAAATCTGCTTATTGGTTAAGTATTTGATAAAGCCGCTATTTAACCATTGTTCTGGTTTCTCTATGCTCAATTTCTTTACCTTTGGCGGCCTTGAAAAATAGTGCCATTTTGACGAAAAATCATTTGTAGCACCTTTTTTGAAAAGCAATCAGATTATTTATATAACAGACTTAATGATATGTTGAATATTCTATCCAAGATTTTAGGCGGTAATAAGAGTGAGAAAGATGTAGCCAAGATCCAGCCTTATGTGGCCAAGATCAATCAATTCTTTCAGCAATACACGAACCTTTCGAATGATGAGCTGAGGAATAAAACCGTTGAATTCAGACAACGCATCAAAGAACACTTGAAAGATATTGATGCAGAAATTGCAGGCAAACAGCAAACAGCAGATGATTTACCCGCTGCCGACATCCATACAAAAGATGCCATTTATCAGGAAGTCGATAAATTAAAGAAAGAACGTGATAAGCAGATCGAAGTGATCCTGGATATTATCTTGCCCGAAGCATTTGCTGTGGTAAAAGAAACAGCTCGCAGGTTTAAAGAAAATACAGAACTGGTTTCAACAGCAACAGATCTCGACAGAGAATTATCTGTAACAAAAGAGTATGTAAAAATAAATGGTGATCAATCCATCTTTCAAAATACTTGGACCGCTGCCGGTGGTAAAGTAACTTGGAACATGGTACATTACGATGTGCAGTTATTAGGTGGGGTGGTGTTGCATCAGGGTAAGATCTCTGAAATGTCGACAGGCGAAGGTAAAACCCTAGTATCAACATTGCCATCCTATTTGAATGCATTGGCAGGAGAAGGGGTGCATGTGGTTACCGTGAATGATTATCTCGCCAAACGTGATAGCGAATGGAATGGTACTTTATTTGAATGGCTGGGATTGACAGTTGATTGTATCGATAAGCACGAACCCAACGGAGAAGCAAGACGCAAAGCTTATTTAGCAGATATCACCTACGGTACGAATAACGAATTTGGTTTTGATTATCTGCGTGATAATATGGTGCATAGTCCGGATGAAATGGTGCAACGTAAACACCATTTTGCCATGGTGGATGAAGTGGATAGTGTATTGATCGATGATGCAAGAACACCTTTGATCATTTCAGGTCCTATCGGTAGACAAGATAATATCGAACAATTCTTTGAGCTGAAACCAAGGATCGAAAAAATAGTGGAAGCACAAAAACGTGCTACCAATCAATTCTTGAATGAAGCTAAGAAAAAGATCGCCGATGGCAATGATGATCCTAAGGATGGCGGACTGGCTCTCTTCCGTGCACAGCGCGGATTACCGAAGAGTACGGCGTTGATCAAATATTTAAGTGAGCCGGGGATCCGTGTGAAATTGCAGAAAGCAGAAAATTATTATCTAGCCGATCAGTCACGCGAAATGCCAAAGGCTGATGCAGAATTATATTTCTACATCGATGAAAAAAACAATTCGGTTGAATTGACAGATAAAGGAATTCAACTCATCACTAAAGCAGGAGAAGATCCTAATTTCTTTGTGATCCCTGATATCAGCGTTGCATTGGGTGATATTGAAAAAAATATTTCTCTTGAGGCAGATGAAAAACTGCGTCAGAAAGAATCGATCATCAATGATTATTCTGTAAAAGCGGATCGTATCCATACTGTGCAGCAATTATTAAAAGCCTACACTTTATTTGATAAGGATGTAGAGTATGTGGTGATGGATGAAGCAGTGAAAATTGTGGATGAACAAACAGGCCGTATCCTTGATGGCCGCCGTTATTCTGATGGGTTACATCAGGCCATCGAAGCAAAGGAAAATGTGAAGATCGAAGCCACAACGCAAACCTATGCTACGGTTACATTGCAGAACTATTTCCGTATGTACCACAAGCTTTGCGGTATGACGGGTACTGCTGAAACAGAAGCATCTGAGTTATGGGATATCTATAAATTAGATGTGGTTACCATTCCAACGAATATTCCTTGTATCCGTGTCGATGATCAGGATCTGGTATTTAAGACCAAAAGAGAAAAATTCGGTGCGGTCATTGAAGAAATTACCAAACTGCGTAATGCAGGAAGGCCGGTTCTTGTGGGTACAACATCTGTTGAAGTAAGTGAGTTGTTGAGCAGGATGTTGCGCCAGAAACAGGTTCCGCATAATGTATTGAATGCAAAACAACATGCCCGTGAAGCACAAATCGTTGCGGAAGCAGGCTTTGCCGGTTCTATTACCATTGCAACCAATATGGCAGGTCGTGGTACAGATATTAAACTCGGACCTGGTGTTAAAGAAGCAGGTGGTTTGGCGATCGTGGGTACGGAAAGACATGAGTCTCGTCGTGTGGACAGGCAGCTACGTGGTCGTGCCGGTCGTCAGGGTGATCCGGGTTCTTCTATGTTCTTTGTCTCACTCGAAGATGATCTGATGCGTATGTTCGGAAGTGAGCGTATTGCAAAAGTGATGGACTTTGCAGGATACAAAGAAGGCGAAGTGATCCAGCATAGTATGATCACTAAATCTATTGAACGTGCACAGAAAAAAGTGGAAGAAAATAACTTTGGTATCCGTAAGCGTTTGCTCGAATATGATGATGTGATGAACAAACAACGTACAGTGATTTATACCAAAAGAAGTCACGCATTGTTTGGAGAAAGATTGGCTTTGGATTTGGATAATGCTTTTTATTCTGTTGCGGAAGGATTGATCAGTTCATTCAAAGAACAGAATGATCATGAAGGGTTCCGTTTGGCGGTGATCGTGAATTTTGGAACGGATACAAAGATCACATCTGATGAATTGAATAAATCACCTGATCAGCAATTAGCAGAAAAATTATACGATGAAGTAATTGGAAATTATCAAAACAAGAAACAGGAACTGGCAACGAAGGCATTGCCAGTGTTTAAAAATATACGTTTGAAACAGGGTAATCATATCGAAAATGTGATCGTTCCTTTTACTGACGGGAGAAAGAATATGCAGGTCTTGGCAAATATGGATAAGACATTATCAACCAACGGTGCCGAATTGGTGAATGCTTTGGAACGCAATGTTACACTGGGTTTGATCGATGATGCATGGAAAGAACATTTGCGTGCCATGGATGATCTGAAACAAAGTGTGCAGACGGCAACCTACGAACAGAAGGATCCCTTGGTGATCTACAAAGTGGAAGCATTTAATTTGTTCAAACAAATGGACAGCGAAGTGAACAGGGATATTGTAGAGTTCCTCTCTCATTCTACTATACCTATTGAAGATGAAGGACAAGTGAAAGAAGGCCGCCAGCAAAAAACAGATCTCAGTAAAATGCGCACACAAAAAGATGAGTTGGATGGCGCTGGCCATGATGATAATTATATCGACCCATCAGCACCTGTAAAACAGGAGCCTATAAAAGTGGGACCCAAGATCGGAAGGAACGATCCTTGTCCTTGCGGAAGCGGCAAGAAATATAAAGCATGTCACGGTAAAGATGCTTAATACATTTTTTTAAAATAATAAGGTTGTTGATCTTGAAAAGATTGACAACCTTTTTCTTTTTAACTACATTTGATATACACAACAACATAGTATGATTGCAGAAAAAAAAATAGTTGCTGTCCCCGATTTTAGATATAGTCCGCATATCGATCATGTAGGTGTAGAAGAAAGAGCTTCCCGCTTCACGAAAAGAAGTATTAAAGCCGAATCAAAGTTGAATGGCTTGAAGCTTACTTTGAATATGATCGATCTCACCACATTAGAGGGAAAGGACACAGATGGAAAAGTAAAACAACTCTGTTATAAAGCACAACATTTGCATGATGCTTATCCCGGATTGCCAACAGTAGCGGCTATTTGCGTGTATCCATCCATGGTAAGCGTTGCAAAAAAAGCGCTGGGGGATTCCGGTATCAATGTGGCATCTGTAGCAACTGCTTTTCCGAGCGGACAAGCATCCCGTGATGTAAAGATCCGAGATGTAAAATATGCAGTGAACAATGGAGCTGATGAAATTGATATGGTAATTAGTAGGGGAAGATTTTTACAGGGTGATTATAATTTTGTGTTTGATGAGATCGCTGCTGTGAAAGAAGCCTGTGGAACAGCAAGATTGAAAGTTATTTTAGAAACAGGAGAACTGGTTACCTACGATAATGTAAGAAAGGCCAGCGATATTGCTATGTATGCTGGAGCAGATTTTATTAAAACATCTACCGGAAAAGTTACACCTGCTGCAACAATGCCTGTAACATTAGTAATGCTGGAAGCGATCAGGGATTTTTATTACAAGACAGGAAAGATGATCGCGATGAAACCTGCAGGCGGTATCTCAAAATCTAAATTGGCGTTGCATTATTTGGTGATGCTGCAGGAAACATTAGGAGAAGCGTGGATGAATAATCATTGGTTCAGATTTGGAGCAAGCAGTCTGGCAAATGATGTATTGATGCAATTGGAAAAAGAAAGAACGGGAGTATATCAATCTGCAAATTATTTTTCAGTTGATTAAAGAGTTTAAGAAGTTGGAAAGGTTCTAGAGGTTTCAAAAGTTATTCGAATCGTTTCCAACGTATTAAACCCCTATACTTTTTAAACATATTAAACATATACAATGGCGAAAGCAACAAAAAATAATACACTGAAATTAAAATTCGATACACTGAAATATGCAGCTGCACCTGAAAGTAAGAGCAGCGCAAAGATCGATGCACAATACGACCTGTTCATCAATGGCAAGTTTGAAAAACCATTGAGTAAAAAATATTTCGATACTATCAATCCTGCAACTGAGGAGAAATTAGCAAGTGTTGCAAATGCGAATGCTGCTGATGTTGACAAAGCAGTGAAAGCGGCACGCAATGCTTACAATAATGTGTGGAGCAAAATGCCCGCAAAGGAAAGAGGAAAATATATTTACAGAATTGCGAGAATGATTCAAGAACGTGCCAGGGAATTTTCTGTGATAGAGACTTTGGATGGCGGCAAACCCATTCGTGAAAGCAGAGATATTGATATTCCTTTGGCTGCCAATCATTTCTTTTATTATGCAGGTTGGGCAGATAAATTGGAATATGCTTTTCCTAATAAACAACCGAGATCATTGGGTGTTGCAGGACAGATCATTCCATGGAATTTTCCTTTGTTGATGGCTGCATGGAAAATTGCTCCTGCATTGGCAACAGGAAATACGGTTGTATTAAAGCCTGCCGAAACCACGCCACTCACAGCTTTGAAGCTGGCTGAGATCATTCAGGAAAGTGATCTTCCTCCCGGAGTTGTGAATATTATTACCGGTGCAGGTGCAACAGGTGCAGCAATTGTGAATCATCCTGACATTAATAAAATTGCATTTACCGGCTCTACAGATGTGGGGAAGATCATTCAACGGGCAGTAGCAGGAACCAATAAAAAAATAACATTGGAATTAGGCGGTAAAGCTGCCAATATTATTTTTGAAGATGCGGCTATCGATCAGGCAGTGGAAGGAGTGATCAACGGCATATTTTTTAACCAGGGTCATGTTTGTTGTGCAGGTTCCAGATTGTTTGTGCAGGAATCTGTTTATAAGATCGTTATGCAAAAATTAAAAGACAGGATCGCTACCTTAATTGTTGGAGATCCGATGGATAAGAATACGGATGTAGGCGCTATCAATAGCAAACAACAATTAGATACAATTCATAAATACATCAACATCGGTAAAAAAGAAGGACTCGAAATTTTCGAAAGCAGTTGTGTATTGCCGAGAAAAGGATTCTTCTGTAAACCAACTTTATTTACCAATGTGGCGCAATCAAGCAGAATTGCTCAGGAAGAGATATTCGGACCGGTATTAGCCATCCAGACTTTCAGAACAGATGATGAAGTGATCGAAAAAGCAAACAATACACCATTTGGTTTAAGCGCAGGAGTATGGACCGACAAGGGTTCTAAAGTATTCAATCTCACATCTAAATTAAAAGCAGGTGTTATTTGGGCAAATACTTATAATAAGTTTGATCCAACATCACCATTCGGTGGTTATAAAGAAAGTGGTTTTGGAAGAGAAGGTGGATTGCATGGATTGGGAGCTTATTTAAAATTGTAAAGCTTTAACCACAAGGGGCACAAAGAAGGCACAATGGACACAATGCAAATTGAAAATCTAATAGCGAAAGAAGTAATTGCTTGTGCATTGGAAGTACATAAAGCATTAGGTCCTGGTTTATTGGAAAGTGCTTATGAAGAATGTCTTTTTTATTAACTTCAAAAGGAAGGATTCAAAGTTGAAAAGCAAAAATCTTTGCCTTTGGTTTTTGAAGAAATAAAATTAGAAGTTGGCTATAGAATTGATTTGATGGTTGAAGATAAACTCATAGTTGAATTGAAAGCTGTGGAGGCTTTAACGGATGTGCATCTGGCACAAGTGTTAACTTATTTGAAACTATCAAATATCAGGCTTGGACTATTAATTAATTTTAATGTAGCAAGATTGATGTTAGGTGTAAAGAGAGTAATATTATAACTTTCATAGTGCCCATTGTGAAATTCATTGTGGTCATTGTGGTTAAATAAAAAAATCATGGCAGAAAGATTAGAAGTTTTAAAAACATACAAAATTTATATCGGCGGACAGTTCCCTAGAACTGAAAGTGGCAGATATTATATTGCAAAAAATAAAAAAGGACAGGCATTGGCAAATGTTTGTCTGAGTTCACGTAAAGACGTTCGTGATGCTGTAGTTTCAGCTCGAAACGCAGTTGGCGGATGGAGTGGCAGAGCAGCATTCAACCGTTCACAGATCTTATATCGTATTGCAGAAATGCTGGAAGGAAGAAGAGGGCAATTTATTGATGAATTGATAAAACAAGATGCATCGGCAAAAGATGCAGAAAATGAAGTAAATCTTTCCATCGACAGATTGATATATTATGCGGGTTGGTGCGATAAATATCAACAAGTGTTCAGTGCTGTTAATCCGGTTGCATCATCGCACTTTAATTTTTCTGTTCCGGAACCAACGGGTGTAGTGGCCATTGTTGCTTCTCAGAATACGGCATTGCTGGGATTGGTTTCAGTGATCGCTCCGGTAATCGCAGGCGGAAATGCTTGTGTGGTACTAGCATCAGAAGATAAGCCTTTATGTTCTGTAACATTTGCTGAAGTAATTAATTCATCTGATGTACCCGGTGGTGTGATCAATATTTTAACGGGTAAACCTTCAGAGTTAGTAAAATATTTTGCCGATCATATGGACATCAACGCTGTTGTTTATTGTGAGAACGATGCGGCTACCAAAAAATTAATTCAGGAAAAAGCATCATTGAATGTGAAGCGAGTATTGTTCTATGATAGTATAAATTGGAAGAATGAGGAAGGGCAGTCGCCTTATTTTATTACAGACACACAGGAAATAAAAACAACCTGGCATCCTATTGAAACAGTGGGTTCTGCAAAAGCAGGATATTGATCAATGTTGGATGATAAATTTTAAATGATGAATGTGAGAAGAATATTATTTTTTATTGTTGCATTATTCTTTGCAAAGATTTCTTTTGCAAATGATACCATCATTGTTCATAAGGATGCAAGGTTGGATTTGCTTACGCAAAAGCAAATACAGATCAATAAACATGCTTCGATGTTAACAAGCAGCGGGCAATACAAGGGATTTCGTGTACAGGTGATCAGCACTGCCAATCGTGATGAAGCTTTTAAAACAAAGAATGATTTAGCAGCAAAATTTCCCGATCAGAAGATATATACTATTTTTCAGTCACCCAATTTTAAAGTACGTATAGGGAATTTTCTGAAGAAAGAGGATGCTGAGAATTTCCGTAAACAGATCAGTAGTTTATTTTCACAGGGAATTTATGTTGTGGATGATGCGATCGAATATGTTACAAAGAGTGAGGAAGAAGTTAGTCAATAAAAAAGGTGATCAAGGGTCACTTAAAATAGAATTATGCAAGATAGCTTGATTGATAAAATAAAATCATTGGCAAATCAATATGCCGGCGAATTCATAGAAGTGCGTCATCATCTGCATGCCAATCCCGAATTGAGTTATAAAGAATTTGAAACGTCTAAATTCATTCAGTCAAAACTGAAAGAGCTCGGAATTGCATTTGAAACTAAAGCAACAACCGGTGTGGTGGCAACTATCAAAGGGAAAAACCCGGAAAGCCGAATCATGGCTTTACGTGCTGATATGGATGCATTACCCATTCAGGAAGAAAACGATGTGTCCTATCAATCAAAAAATATAGGGGTGATGCATGCCTGCGGTCATGATGTGCATACTACTATTTTGCTCGGTGCTTCAAAGATCCTGAATGAATTAAAAAGCGATTGGGAAGGAACATTAAAATTGATCTTTCAACCCGGGGAAGAAAAAAATCCCGGCGGTGCAAGTCTGATGATCAAGGATGGCGTGCTCGAAAATCCGAAACCACAGGGTATTCTCGCATTGCATGTGCATCCCGAATTACCGATTGGTAAATTAAGTTTTCGTAAGGGAAGAGTAATGGCAAGTGCAGATGAGATCTATATCACGATCAAAGGGAAAGGCGGACATGCAGCTGCTCCACATTTAACAACAGATACAGTTTTAATTGCATCACATTTAGTGGTTGCATTGCAACAGATCATTTCCAGAAATAAAAATCCCTTATCTCCATCTGTATTGACCATTTCCTCTTTTCAGGGCGGGTATACAACCAATGTTATTCCGAGTGAAGTGAAACTGATGGGAACATTCCGTGCCATGGATGAAGAGTGGCGCTATAAAGCACATGGATTGATTACTAAAATTGCAACAGAATTAGTGCATTCTATGGGTGCTGAAATTGATCTACTCATAGATGTTGGTTATCCAACTGTTGATAATGACGATACATTAACAGAAACCGCATGGAAATTAGCGGATGCATACATGGGAAAAACAAATGTACTTGAAACTGAAATGCGGATGGGTGCGGAAGATTTTGGATATTATACACAAATTGTTCCGGGATGTTTTTACAGATTGGGGGTTCGCAATGAAGCCAAAGGAATCATTCATGGTGTACATACTCCCAAATTTAATATTGATGAAAGCGCTATAGAAACCGGCATTGGAATGATGGCATGGTTAGGTGCAAGTATAAAAATTTAATTATATGAAAAGCAATATATTTTCATGGCATCTTAGTACATGATTCCAAAGAAACCTCTTCAGGTACACTCATGCATTTGAATTATAATCAGTACTTGAAAAAAATCTCAGCTTATTAAGTTGTAAATTGCATTAAGATGATAGTTGCTATGTGATAAATCTCATAAAATGTATTTTTCACTGCGCTTACCTTCATCGTTTAAACAAGAAATTCGTATTAAACAATTGCAGATGTATTGATAAACGTTCAAGTTCTCCCTCGTAAAAGGAACGATTATAAAAATTCATCAGCTTGTTAAAAAAGTAATCATGGACAAAAAAGATCTGAGAAAAGAACAAGCATTGGAATATCATGCCAAAGGCCGCCCCGGTAAAATTGAAGTGGTTCCTACTAAGGAAGCAAAAACACAAAGAGATCTGTCACTGGCTTATAGTCCGGGTGTTGCAGTTCCTTGCCTGGAAATTGCAGCCAACCCTGAAGATGTTTATAAATACACTGCCAAGGGTAACCTGGTGGCCGTTATCAGTAATGGTACAGCCGTATTGGGATTGGGTGATATAGGACCCGAAGCGGGCAAGCCTGTAATGGAAGGTAAAGCGGTCCTATTCAAAATTTTTGCCGACATAGATGTATTCGATATTGAGATCAACGAAAAGGACCCCGAAAAATTTGTACAGATAGTAAAAGCATTGGAGCCAACATTCGGTGGCGTTAATTTAGAAGATATCAAAGCACCTGAATGTTTTTATATAGAACAGCATTTGAAAGAAAGAATGAAAATTCCGGTGATGCATGACGATCAACATGGTACTGCCATCATCAGTAGTGCAGCGTTATTGAATGCATTGGAAATTCAAGGGAAGAAAATAGAAAACGCAAAATTTGTGGTGAATGGTGCAGGTGCTGCTTCTATTTCCTGTTGCAGATTATATATAGCATTGGGTGCGAAGAAAGAAAATTTTTTCATGTTCGATAGTAAAGGCTTAATTCATGCGGGGCGCGAAGGGCTTGACGGCATGAAATTGGAATTCGCTACTAAAAGACCCGATTGCAGTTTGGAAACAGCTTTTAAAGATGCAGATGTTTTCATTGGATTAAGTAAGGGAAATGTTGTTTCGAAAGAGATGATCAAATCAATGGCTAAAAAACCGGTGGTATTTGCTTTGGCCAATCCTGATCCGGAGATCTCTTATGAAGATGCAACCAGTGTAAGAAAGGATCTGATTATGGCAACCGGAAGGGTGGATTATCCCAATCAGGTGAATAATGTATTGGGCTTCCCTTATATTTTTCGCGGTGCATTGGATGTTCGCGCCACCAAAATCAATGAGGAGATGAAACTTGCTGCTGTTAAGGCTTTGGCAGAGTTGGCAAGAAAACCTGTGCCGGATATTGTTAGTCTGGCTTATAATCATACAAGTTTGAACTTTGGTCCTGACTATATCATCCCCAAACCTGTTGATCCGAGATTATTATCAACCGTAGCACCTGCTGTTGCCAAAGCAGCGATTGAGAGTGGAGTGGCACAAAAAACGATTGAGAACTGGGATGAATATGCCATCGAATTAAATAAACGTTTGGGATTAGACAATCAATTGATGCGTGCAATTGGCAGTAAAGCAAAGAGTGATCCTAAACGATTAGTATTTGCAGAAGCGGATAATCAGAAAATATTGAAAGCAGCAAGTATTGCTTATGATGAAGGTATTGCGTATCCGATCTTATTAGGCTCAGAAGATAAGATCAGGAAAATTGCAGAAGATAATAATATTGATCTTACCGATCTTCCGATCATCGATCCACGTAGTGATGAAATGGAAACTAAACGTGAAGAATACGGCGAATTATTTTTCAAGAAACGTCAGCGTAAAGGGTACAATGAATATGAAAGTGTTAAGATCATGAAAGACCGCACCCATTTTGGCTCTATGATGGTAGAAACAGGCGATGCCGATGCTATGATATCTGGTCTTACCAGAAATTATGCCGATGCGATTCGCCCCGCCCTTCAAATCATCGGAACGGAAGAAGGTGTTTCTAAGATCGCTGGCATGTATTTATTGCTCACCAAAAAAGGCCCGTTATTCTTAGCTGATACAACAGTGAATTTTAATCCTACAGCTGAGGAATTGGCCGATATTACCATGCTTGTAGCAAAGGAAGTAAAGAATTTTAATCTTACTCCTAAGATCGCGATGCTTAGTTACAGCAATTTTGGCAGCAGCGATTCGCCTGAAGCAAAATTGGTTTCTGATGCAGTAAAGATCGTAAAGAAAAGAAACCCTTCTTTGATTGTTGATGGTGAAATGCAGGGTAGTCTTGCTTTCAATAACGAGATACTGAAAGATAATTACCCATTCAGCGAATTGGTGGATCAAAGCGTGAATGTGTTGATATTCCCTAACCTCACCGCCGGAAATATTGCGTATAATTTATTAAAAGAAATTGGTGGTGCCGATGCGATCGGTCCTATTTTATTGGGATTAAAAAAGCCGGTACACGTGTTACAATTGGGCAGCAGCGAAAGAAGCATCGTAAATATGGCATTAATTGCTGTGGTGGATGCACAAATGAAAAGCCGTACCAATACACATGAAGCTGTACAAAAAACAAACTGGTGGCAAAGATTAAAAAAAAGAAAAAAATAGATTTCACTGATTAGTTTTCTATTTTTAGTTTTTAAATGATGCTTCATGAGTTTTTTCACACATTTCGGTACATTTCTATTAATGTTAAAAGGGATGTTCACCAAGCCCGAGAATCATAAAATGTATTGGAAGGAACTCATGCACCAATGCGTAGAGATAGGGATTGGTGCATTGCCCATCGTTATTATTATTTCCATTTTCCTCGGAGCTGTAACAACAGTACAAACAGCGTATCAGTTGGTAAGTCCTTTGGTTCCAGCATCAACTATTGCGCAGATTGTTCGTGATAGTATGATCCTTGAATTATCGCCTACCGTATTAAGTATTGTTTTGGCAGGCGTGATCGGTAGCAAGATCGCCAGTGAATTGGGAAATATGCGCATTAGCGAACAAATAGATGCATTGGAGATCATGGGAATCAACAGTAAAAGTTACCTTATTCTTCCAAAGATACTTGCATCATTGATTGTTGTTCCTTGCCTGATTATCATTTCAGCAGTATTAGGAATTTGGGGTGGACGATTGGCAGGAAGTCTTACCGGCATTATCTCTCCTGATATATTTGATATCGGGTTAAGAAAAAATCTCAATACGTATAACATGGTCTTTTCCATGTATAAAGCATATACATTTGCTTTTATTTTAAGCAGTATTCCCTCTTACTTTGGTTATTATGTAAAAGGCGGTGCATTAGAAATAGGAAGAGCTAGTACAACGGCAGTTGTGGTGAGTTGCATTTTAATTTTATTTGCTGATTATGCATTGGCTGCATTCTTCTTACCTTCATAACAAAGCAGCGAGATTAATGAATGCAAATTTTCATTTGTTCAAACAACAACTAACGAATCCGATTAAATACCGGTTGTTTATGTTGAGTAAATTGCCAATGGGATTTATCAGCGGATTAAAAATTGTTGAGTTGAATGAATCGAAAGCCTCCGTTGCAGTTCGCTTTAAATGGGTGAACAAAAATCCCTTTCGTTCTATTTATTTTGCGGTGTTAAGCATGGCTGCCGAATTAAGTACAGGGATCCTCGCTTTCGGACAGATCTATCAACGTAAACCATCTGTAAGCATGCTGGTAGTAAAAGTAGAAGCCGATTTTTTAAAGAAAGCAGTCGGCAAAATTATTTTTACATGTGGTGACAGTAATAAAATCGCTGATGCTATTGAAGAAACACTTGCAACTGGAGAAGGTGTGACGATACAATGTATTTCTGTAGGTCTGAATGAAATGAATGAAGAAGTTGCGAGATTTGTTTTTACATGGAGTTTTAAAGCAAAATCCACAGCCCCTAAAGGGGAGTAAATGTGGGATTATTATTAATTATAAAAAAATCCTGAATTAGTGGGTTCTTAAAAGTTCCCTTTCAGGGGCGGAGGGGTGTTATGAAAATAGCTTTTCACGGTGCGGCAAGAACCGTTACAGGTTCTAAACATCTGATTACATTAAATAGCGGCACGAAAATTTTATTGGATTGCGGATTGTTTCAGGGATTAGGAAAAGACACAGATCTGTTGAATGCCGAATTTGGTTTTGATGCGGCCTCAGTTGATTATTTAATTTTATCTCATGCACATATTGATCATTCTGGCTTGATCCCAAGATTAGTAAAACAAGGCTTTGCAGGAAAAATATTCTGTACGCCTGCCACAAAAGATCTGACTGAGATCTTATTGGAAGATTCTGCACAGATACAAAGAGATGATACAAAATTCATGAATAAACGCAGAGCGAAACAAGGACTGCCTCCATTTGAACCGCTCTATGATCTGGATGATGCTCAAAATGTATTTCCATTGATGCAAACAGCTGCATACGGTGAATGGACAACTGTTTGCAATGAAGCTGAAGTAATGTTCACTGATGCCGGCCATATCATTGGCAGTGCAGCAATGCATTTACGTTTGAAAGAAAATAATGAAACGACTTGTATAACTTTTAGCGGTGATGTTGGACGATACGGTGATGTGATACTATGTTCGCCGCATGTTTTTCCGCAGGCAGATTATATTTTAATTGAAAGTACTTACGGTGATAAGATCCATGAAGAATTCTCCAATACTTTAAATGTATTCCATGACTGGATATTAAAGACCTGCGTGGAGAAAAAGGGGAAATTGATTATTCCTTCTTTCAGTGTGGGAAGAACACAGGAATTGCTGTATTTTTTAAATGAAATGTTTAATTCAAACCGCTTGCCCAAAGTGCCGGTTTTTGTTGATAGTCCGCTGAGTATGGAAGCGACACAAGTTGTAAAAAGTCATCCAGAAAATTTCAACAGTACTATTAAAAAATTATTACTCAGTGATAGTGACCCGTTTGATTTTCCGGGATTGAAATTTATAAAAACTGTGGATGAAAGCAAAGCATTGAACGATCTGCATCAGCCTTGCATTATTATCTCTGCAAGCGGCATGGCAGATGCCGGACGCATCAAACACCATATTGCTAATAATATTGGTGATAAACGAAACACTATTTTAATGGTGGGTTATTGCGAACCCCATTCACTCGGTGGTAAATTGATGAATGCTGCAAAAGAAGTAAAGATATATGGTGAACTCTTTAGGGTAATCGCTGAAATAGGGACCATGAGAAGCATGAGTGCTCATGGCGATTACGATGACCTCTGTCAATTTTTATCCTGCCAGAACCCTTCATCGGTGAAAACTTTATTTATTGTTCACGGCGAAGAAGATGTCCAATTGGAATTTCAAAAGCGATTATTGAAAAAGGGATTTAAAGATGTGCAGGTTCCGCATTTACACGAAGAATTTACTCTTGAATAATTTCTTCTGTTATTCAATATTCAGCATTCGAATAAACAAATAAATCAATAAACCTCTCTGCTAAATCGCTTGACTGAATTGTGGTTTTCCCTGTTTCGATTCATTGCGTAACAAATGAAGGTCGAATGCTTTGCAAATATTTCTGATGAAATTTAATCCAAGTTCTGTAACAACTAAGCCTGTATCATTATATTCAACAAGGCCGTCTTCTACTAATTTTTCCAATTCAGGAAAACTGTATTGTTCGATCAGAGCTAAATGTTGTGGCAAGAATTTTGTTTTGCCCTGACAACTGATATTTAAAATGTATTTTCTAAAGGCAGAATCCTCTTCACTTAAAAAATATCCTTTGGTAACAGATAATTCTCCATTGTTGATCGCAGCATAATAATCATGAATGGTCTTTTGATTCTGCGCAAATGCTATACCTACATCACTGATACTTGAAACACCCAAACCTAACAAGATACCTGTATGCTGTGTGGTATAACCCATAAAGTTACGGTGTAACCAACCTTCTTCTCTTGCCTTGAACAGATCATCACTTGGTAATGCAAAATGATCCATGCCAATATCACTGTAACCATTTTCGGCAAACAAGGCCTTACCTAGTTGATACAATTTCATTTTTGTTTCGGTGCTGGGCAGATCATTTTCATCAAATAACCTTTGGCCCCTGCTGGTCCAGGGTACATGCGCATAACTGTAAAATGCAACACGATCCGGATGCAAACTAATGGATTGTAAAATAGTTCTCTCCATAGTTTCTAAAGTTTGTTTGGGCAAGCCATAGATCAAATCAAAATTCACAGATTGATAACCTATAGCTCTTGCATCAGCAGTAGCACGTTGAATATTTTCAAACGGTTGAATTCGATTAATGATCCGTTGTACTTCGGGGTCATTGTCCTGAACACCATAACTCACTCTTCTAAAACCCAGATCATATAAAGCCTGTAAATGTTCTTTTGTAGTATTGTTTGGATGACCTTCAAAACCAAATTCATGTTCGGGATGAATGATGGCTGTATCAAAAATGGCAGTCAATAATTTCTCTAAATTCCTGGGCGAAAAAAAAGTGGGAGTTCCTCCTCCTATATGCAACTCACGTATAACCGGTTTTGTATGCATCAACTGCAAATACAAATTCCATTCCTTTAAGATCACCTGCATGTATTCTTCTTCTACGGAATGATTGCTAGTTATTTTTTTATTACAACCGCAATAAGTGCAAAGCGATTCGCAAAAAGGCAAATGCAGATATAGACTGATACCATCAGTTTCATTGCTTTGATCAAACTGTTGTTGAAAAATACTTTTCCAGTCCTGCATATTCAGACTTTCTTTCCAAACGGGAACCGTAGGATAACTGGTATACCTCGGAACGGGAACGTTATATTTTTTTAATAGGTCAAATGGTACTTGCATACTCTCTTAATTCTAGAAGACAAAAATATTTACTACTGATGCTGAAAAATATGACCAAAGTCCATTTTTAGCCTTGGATTGTAAGCTGGACGTCATTTTTAAGCCGCTATGATGTAGTCATGATACTACAATTTACAATATAAAAAACTACGTTGTTTTCACAAGTATTGTTATTGTAAAACCTTGTTTTATTTCTGTGCTTTGTGTCAAATTCCGGTCTATGAAAAACAATGACCTTAAAATACTTCTTGTGGACTATTCCATCTTCACTGCCTGCCGTTTACAAGGACTGCTTGCTGCAACAGGGACAAACAATACATTTAAAATATCTACTGATATTGATAATGCCTTGACAGTGTTTGATTCTTTTCATCCAGATTTTGTAATCGTAGAGATAGGGATGCCTGAAAAAAGCGGTATTGAATTGCTAAAGCATATAAAGCAAAATGAGCTCAATGTAAAAGTAATTGTGCTTACACATTTTACGATCAGCAGTTACAGAATGGAATGCGAAAAATATGGTGCTGATTATTTTTTAGATAAGGCTGATGAAATGGAAAATGTTGTTTCTATCATCAGAAATTTTGTTTCTCAGAAAGCAGCATGAAAGAAAATTTATTGAAATTGATCATTCACATATATTGTTCAGAAAGTTTACCCCTTTTACATAAGCTGTAGAAGTACAAGTCTCAACAAATCGGGCTACTGATAAATACTCTGTAAGTATTTAAATGGCGTAGAGTAAGGATTTGAAAATCAGTAAAAATTATATCCAATGAAAGGATTTCAAGATCGTTCTCAAACTGATACCGATCACTAGGATACCTACAGCAATGAACATCCCCTTACTGGGCAATTTCCCTGTTAGCCTTGCCGCAAGAGGTGCGGCCATTACACCACCGAAAATCAATCCGATTATGATGGGCCACTGACTAATACCTATGATCGAAAAAAAAGTAAATGCGCTTGCAACAGTGATACAAAATTTAGCAGCAACGGATGTGCCTACTGCATATCTGGGTTCCCTCCCTTTAGCAATAATTGTACTGGTAACTAGTGGCCCCCATCCGCCGCCACCTACCGAATCAATAAAACCACCAACTGCTCCAAGCCATCCTGCATATTTTAATTTGCCCTGATTCTTTTTCTTTTTGTTAAATGCTCTTGTGAGAATATTAATGCCCAGGTATAAGGTATAAAATGAGACTAGTGGTTTGAGGATGTACGCATATGCCTCCCCAAAGCGTATCAGAAACAGTGCGCCCAGAATGGCCGTTATAACACCGGGGATGGCCAATGATTTAAATAATTTTTTATTGATATTCTTGAACTTGAAATGGCTGATGGCCGATGCGGCAGAACCAAACATTTCTGAAGTATGCACACTGCTTGAAATTACTGGGAGGCTTAATCCTAATGATAAAAGGACAGAAGTGCAGATGGCACCATATCCCATACCCATACTGCCTGCGATCATCTCAACACCAAAGCCTACGAATATCATCCAGTAAAAACGATTATCTAGTTGCTCCAAAAAGCTTCTGGATTGATTGAACAGATGTTCAACAGGAATTGCGAGTGATAAAGTATAGCCCAATAAAACAGAAACAATTGCAATGACAAACCAAATGCTTATTTTTTTATTGCGATGTTTATGATCTTTGTTATCAATTTTTTCCTGCACAGATAAAATTTTAGTGATCTCATTCATGCGGTGAAGTTTATCAGTAAAATTGCCTTTTAATTTTGTACGGATTACACTCAGGTTGTTTAAAATGCCATTTACTTCTTCGGGTAAAGCATCATTCAATATTTCTTTTAACCGCTTGGCTAGTGTAGGAGATTTTCCGTTGGTGGAAATTGCAATTTTTAAATTTCCTTTTTTTACAATAGAGCTCAAATAAAAATCACAGAGATCCGGTTTGTCAGCAACATTCACCAATATGTTTTTTTCGGAAGCCTCTTTTTTGATGAGGGATGCAAGTGAAATATCGTTAACTGCAATGATCAGAATATTCGTTTCAATAAGATCATTTGGATCATAAGCTTTTTGATTCACAGAAATATTGGAATGCACTTCGGCTAATTGCCATATTTCATCCTGAATATTGATCGCGACCAACTTAACAGAAGCTTTCGGTGAATTGGCTAGTACGGCATTTAATTTTTCAAGCGCAACAGGACCGCCGCCTATAATGGTCAAACGAAGATCTTCCAGCTTTAAAAAGACAGGAAAAAGCATATTTGCATCAGTTTCAGTTGCTTTATCTAATTTTTTCGGTATGGTATATGTAATTGAAATCTTCGGTATGATTTATTATGCAAAGAAACAAAGTCTATTAATTATATAGGTTTTATTTTTATAGACGCCATGGGCGGATTCGCGCCGCCTTAAAAGGCTTTGCAGACCCCTGCCTCACCACTCGACCACAAGGCTATATAAAGCAACATGGATCCTGTATGCTGCTTTTTAAGTTTTATTTTTTTAAGTTATTATCAAAAATGAATGTTACATAATAGAAACCGCCTACAGAAGGACCTCCAATATATTGTGTGTGATATGAATTCAAAATATTGCTGGCGCCCAACTTAACGATCGTTTTTAGTTCTGTCAAACGATAATTTATCTGTGCATCAACTGTATTATAGGCGTTCACGATACCGTTGGCCAGAGGACTGTTCCAGTAAAATGCGTCCTGCCAATGCCAAACTATATTGAATCCAACATTTTTGATGATCTCCCTGTTGCCAATGGAAATATTCGTGATCCATTTTGGGGTGTTGAAAGCAGGAGTAAATGCATCAGAAGAACTGATCTCTTGTAATTCGGCATAACTGAGATTGGCAGAAAGATTGAAATTTTTATAGAAGTTATAGCTTAATCCTAATTCAACTCCCTGATTACTGACAATACTTTTGCTGTTGGTCCACATTTTATATTTCTTCACGGATGTTCCTCCAGTATATGCAAAATAAGCCGTACTGTCATTCGATCCACCTGTTTGCCCTATCGTCCCTCTGATCGGTTGCGTAACATCTAGCTGTCCAATAAAATTGTCATATACGTTGAAGTAGTAATCAATATCAACAAATAATTTATTGTCGGCCAAAACACCTTTATAACCAACTTCGAATGAATTTAAATGTTCAGGTTGTAAATAATCATAGTTACTCTGTACCAATATATTTTGCTCATTTTTTATAGCAGTATTTTTAGTGATACCGTTACTGATATCGGCGTTGACCGCATTTTTGAAAGAAGTTACGGAAGAATTTAAATATGAATTTTCAAATACATTCAATGTGCCTGCGGTTACTCTTAATCCACCCAAACGCCTTACGCCGCCATTATTCACAAATGCAAATCCTTCAAACAAGGTCGGGAAACGATAGCCATTCTGATAAGAAATACGAAAATTATGTTGCGATGTTGGAGAATATACGGCAGCAATTCTTGGATTTATTTTCGGGTCAAAATATTCTGTTTTGTCAACACGAAACGAGCCCGTTATTTTCAATTTATTATTGAAGAATTGTTTGGTTGCCTGTACGAATGCTCCATAATTATAATAGTAGAAATTGTCATTAGCTTTGGAAGGATCTTCCAGAGCAGCAGGATTAATGTATTCATTGCCATCCGGTGTTACAATATATCTTCTGTAATTGCCTCCTGCCAATAATTGAATTCCTCTCGTGAAACGGCTGAAATCATATTGTCCTTCAATATGATAGAATGCTGATTTTAATAGAAGTTGTGCACCAACCGTATCCCAATTGTTGGTATGGACGATCTTGTTTTTAACACTGTCGAAAGCTGCAGTACCGGGTAAAAATCTTCCGTTATCGGCTGATGCTCTTGCAGCGGTATGCGAAGCCGCAATATTTCCGCCATTAGAAGCATAAGCTTTATTAAAGGCATTTGTATAATCTGTCCACCATTGCGGAGACTTTTTAAAGCTCATATCAATGTTTTCAGCCAGGGGACGGAAATTGTAAGAATTTTCTCCTGTATTCTCTTGCGTATAATAGGCTTTCAAAAAAAAGTTGGCATCTTTTATTTCAACAGCATGCTGCTGGATCTTTTCTCCGTCCAGCCGGATCCTGTTACCCCTTTGATAATTATTGCTGACAGTTCCGATTCGGTATGTATAAGAAGCGGTAAGTGAATGGGAAAATTTATAATATACAGAACCATCGAGTTTAGCATTCTTCACGCTGTAATCAGTAAGGTCCTTTTCAGCATAACCTGTCCTGCTCACATCATAAGTTTTTCCCTGTAGGGTCAAAGTTTTCAAGTCACTATTGTATTCATCACCATAACGATTGATCAGATCAGCACCGGGATTGTTTGTTGCCCCCACGCCTAATGATGCATTCGTTTTATTGCCTGCTGTATAGTATTGATCAGTTGTGTCATGAGCTACCCAATCTTTTCCCAACGAATACGATGCGTTTATTTTAAAGGCAAATTTGTTATTGTATGCTTTTGCAAACCTTATTGCATATTCTCCATATAAGGAAGGATCTATATCTTTTCCGTCAACATGATTCACAGCTTGTTTAAAATAAACACTAAGCCCCTGATACTTGAATGGGTTTTTCGTTTTAAGATTAGAAATGCCATTGATCGCATTTAAACCATATACCGCGGAAGCCGCACCCGGGATCAGTTCTACGCTTTCGATGTCTAATTCTGTAGGCCCAACAGCATTGGCGATCGGTGCACCGATACCGGGAGAAATATTATCAACGCCATCTACCATTTGTAAGAAACGAGAATTAGTTGTTCCTGCAAAGCCACGAGTATTGGGCACTTTATAGCCAATACTTAATGTGGTCATCTGAACGCCTTTCAGATTTTCCAATGCATCAAAAAAAGTGGGTGCAGGTGATTGTTTGATTGTTCTTAGATCCATCTTTTCGATAGTGACCGGTGATTTTAAAATACTTTCCGCGATTCTGGAAGCTGTTACTACTACTTCATTGATATAGCTGTTCTCGGCATTTAAAGAAATGTTTAATGGGCTACCCGTATTGCTGATACTGAATTCCTGAGATTTGTAACCGATATACGATACGATCAATACCAGCGGGAGTTTTTGTGCTGTTTTAATCTGGAAACTGCCATCGGCACTTGCTATCACTGCTTTTTCTGAGCCCTTTATTTTTACAGAAGCGCCCGCAAGGAATTGTGAATTTACAGAATCATAGATCTTACCAGATATAAGATAAGTTTCCTGCGCAGTTACTGCTAAGGCAAATACAAAAATGAGTAAAAAAGTGAATGAAATTATTTTTTTCATTAGTATGTTAATTTGGTAGATTAATTAAACAAAAAGATAGCCATCACTGGTTAAGATAAATGAGGATTAGCCCAAAGGGCAACAACAGCAGTGAAGAAGCAGCGAATTAGAATTGTTTATAGCAGTGTAATAGATCATTGATTCAATATTTAGCGTTGGATAAATCGCTTAATAAGGCTACAAATATAATCAACCTACTAAAACAGTAGACTTTTATTTGTCCTTTTTTCGTCATTATTTCTTTTTTCGACAGGTAATATTGTAAATAAACTTTGGGATATATACGTCAACCGATACATTTGCATAGTATACTTAAATTGTAGGCTAATTGAATTGCCTTCATTATTGACCAATCCCAAACACCATGCAAAGCTTTCGTACAGAGTTAGAAAACCCTTTAGTTGAAAAGGATATTATTGAGCTGGAACAAAAAATACTGGCCTTTAAAGAAGGGAAGATCCCCGAAGAGAAATTCCGAAGCCTTCGTTTGGCAAGAGGAGTTTATGGTCAGCGCCAGCAGGGCGTTCAGATGGTGCGTATCAAATTGCCTTATGGAAAGATGACGTTTGCACAATGGAAGCGCATTGCCGATGTTTCTGATGAATTCTCGAATGGTAACCTGCACCTTACCACCAGACAGGATATACAAATACATTTTGTTAGTCTCGATCGGACTCCTGAATTATGGAGTTTATTGGAACAAGATGCTGTTACTATTCGTGAAGCCTGTGGCAATACTGTTAGAAACGTTACTGCATCCGATGCCGCAGGAATTGATATTGATGAGCCATTCGATGTTACACCATACGCTCATGCCATCTTTGAATACTTCTTACGTAAACCTGTTGGCCAGGAAATGGGACGTAAATTTAAGATAGCGGTTTCCAGTAGCGAGAAAGATAGCGCATTGGTGTTCATGCATGATCTGGGTATCATTCCACGTATCAAAGAAACAAACGGCAAACAACAAAGAGGATTTAAAGTTGTTGTTGGCGGTGGATTGGGTGCACAACCTTTTTTAGCTAAAACAACACATGAATTTCTAGAAGAAGATCTTTTGCTTCCATATATTGAGGCTGTGCTGCGTGTGTTTGACAGGTACGGCGAGCGTAATAGCCGTCATAAAGCACGTATCAAATTCCTGATCCATCAAATCGGTATCGATGCTTTTAATGAATTAGTTGTAGCCGAACAAAAAGCGGTAACTGATAAAACTGTCAGTATTGATACTACCCGTTTTGAAGATCCTGCCTTGCCTGCAGGCATATTACCCGACGAAATACCTCGGATCAAAAATCAGTTGAACTTCGAGATCTGGAAAAAGACCAATATAAAAAAGCAAAAACAAGTGGGATATTTTGTTGCCTATGTGAGAGTCCCTAACGGGAATATCAGTTCGGATGTGAGCAGAAGATTAATTGAAAAATTAAAAACAGTTATAGCGGATGATGTTCGTGTAACCATTACTCAAAACCTGCAGTTCCGCTTTATCAAACCCGAACATATCGAATATGTCTATAGTATTCTGGAAGCCGAAAATCTTGCTGCAGCAGGAATTGGAAGTGTTGCGGATATTGTTTCATGCCCAGGAACTGATACTTGTAATCTGGGTATTTCAAGCAGCACGGGATTAAGTACAGTTTTATCTCAACTGATAGAAGATGAGTTCCCTGAATTTTTAGAAAAGGAAGATATTGCTTTGCGCATCAGCGGATGTATGAATTCATGCGGACAACATGGAATTGGTGGCATTGGGTTTCATGGCAGCTCCATGAAAGTGAATGGCAATACCATTCCGGCAGTGCAGGTATTGATCGGTGGTGGTAACCTGGGTGCTGGAGAAGGTCGTGTTTCAAATAAAGTAATAAAACTAGCAAGCAAACGTGCACCCGATGCTGTGCGTGTATTGTTGAATGATTTTAAAACAAATCAGCAGGATAATGAATCTTATCTGAACTATTCTTTTAATAAAGGAGAAAAATATTTTTATGATCTGTTGAAACCGCTGGCTGATCCAACAACATTACAGGCAGAAGATTTTATTGACTGGGGACAGGCAGAGAAATTTGCCACAGCCATTGGCGTAGGTGAATGTGCCGGTGTGATGATCGATCTGGTAGCTACATTGATCTTTGAAGCGGAAGAAAAAATAAGCTGGGCCAAAGAAAGCATTGCTAATAAAGCGTATGCTGATGGTATATATCAGGTATATGCAGGTTTTATACATGCTGCAAAATCATTGCTGCTAAAGCATGAAGTGCATTGCAATACACAGGCCGGTGTACTAAAAGATTTCGATACCTATTTTACTACAAAAGGATTGTACACAGAACACCCAAGTTTTAAAGAATTGGTTCTGCAGATCAATCAAAATGAGCCATCTGAAGATTTTGCAATCAAATATTTAGAACAAGCAAATGCATTCATTGAATTCGCAAAAGCATTTAAAGAAGAACTTGTTTTGAAATAAATATTTAGAAGGGGTTATAAAATTCGCTGACATTTATTGTATAAATGATCAGCGAATTTTTTATATGAATAACATCCTGATAGTAGTTATGATGTAGATGGAGAAGATCAATCAAACAAATCGGATGAAAGATAACGATCACCACGGTCGCAAATGATACAAACAATAACACCATCCTTTAATTCTTTTGATAATTCCACTGCTGCAAACACAGCGCCACCACTACTCATTCCGGCAAAAATACCTTCTTCCTTTGCCAAACGTTTAGTCATGATATGAGCATCCTCATCACTTAATTCGATGGTCCTGTCTACTCTTTTTGCGTCGAATATTTTCGGGAGATATGTTTCGGGCCATTTACGAATACCCGGAATTTTTGAACCTTCAGTAGGCTGACAACCTACGATCTGTATGTTTTGATTTTGTTCCTTTAAATATTTTGAAACACCCATGATGGTTCCGGTTGTTCCCATGGCAGAAACAAAATGCGTGATACTTCCTTTTGTATCTCTCCAGATCTCAGGGCCGGTTGTTTTATAATGAATGAGCGGATTATTAGGGTTAGCAAATTGGTTCAGCATGAAGTAACCCCCTTTGGCAACCTGAGCGTTGCTGTAATCGATAGCTGCTTCCATGCCTCTTTCCCTTGGCGTGAGAATTACTTTGGCGCCAAATGCTTTCATTGCCAAAATCCTTTCCCTGGTTGCATCTTCCGGCATCACTAATTCTATTTCTACATTGAATAGGCTTGCAATTAATGCCAAAGCAATGCCTGTATTTCCACTGGTTGCTTCTATCAATTTGGTGCCGGGTTTTATTTCGCCTTTATCGATCGCGTCTTTGATCATACCATATGCTGCACGGTCTTTCACACTGCCACCCGGATTGTTGCCCTCTAGTTTTGCATAGATGGTCACATTTTTATTAACAGTAACTTTCTTGAGTTCAACGATCGGAGTATTACCGACCAGATCTAATATGCCTGACATGAGGTTTAAATTGTAGGTTTAATATTGTCTTGCAAAGATTATGCCCTGGCTTCTTTAGATTCTTTTGATTGCTGCATTTCTGCCAGAGCTGTTAATGGTTTAAAATAATGGTCTTTGTTTTTAACAGATTCAAACCATGCAAACTCTTTATGCAATGCAACCACTTTCCCGATAATGACCAGGGAGGGCGATAAAAATATTTTATCTTTTAATGTTGCATCGTATTCGTATAAGTTGGAAATATATACTTGTTGAAATGGGGTAGTGGCCTGTTCAACAACGGCCAATAATTTATCAGATGAAATATTATTTTCAGTTAATTTCTGTATCAGATCATCCAATGTTTCTGAACTCATATAAAAAACAAGTGTATCATCTGTTGCTGCTAACTCTTTCCAATACTCATCCTTCACCACAGTTGATTGATACAAAGTAAGAAAGCGAACCGCAGTAGAATGATCGCGGGCAGTTAATGGAATACCCGCATATGCAGCGGCTCCCAATGCAGCAGTTACGCCGGGAATGATCTCGAATGGAATATTATTTTCTCTTACAGCCTGCAGTTCGTCCAGAATATTGGAAAAGATGGATGCATCGCCACCTTTCAAACGTACGACCAGTTTTCCCTGTTGCGCATATTCAACAATTAATTCGTTGATTGTCTTTTGCGGAGTAGAGATCCCGCGTCGGCATTGTTTACCTACCCTAATGATTTCAGCTGCCGGATTTACATAGCGTGTTAATATTTCTTCACTCACCAATCTGTCCGTTAATACAATATCCGCCTGCTGCAAATATTGCACTGTTTTGATTGTGATGAGATCGGGATCTCCGGGACCAGCCCCTGCTAAGATCACTTTCCCTGTTAGGTTTATTTTATTCATTTTATTCTACTTTTTATGTAGGATAATTACCGACGGAGAGATTAAATTTTCGACCTATTTTAAATTGCTTAATATCTTTTATTGTCACGAATGCACGAATTAAGTTTTATTATTTGTGCATTCGTGGCAATTGTATTTTAATATAATCCCTCGATCGATAGATATCTTTCGCCTGTATCATAATTGAAGGTCAATACAGTTGATCCTTTAGGAATATCAGCCAGCTTTTTTGCAACCGCAGCCAAAGAAGCACCTGTAGAAATGCCTGCAAGGATGCCTTCTTCTTTTGCCAGTCTTTGCGCATAATCAAATGCCTCTTCTTTGCTGACCTGTATGATACCATCTAAGATCTTTGTATTTAAAATTGAAGGAACAAACCCTGCGCCGATGCCCTGTAATGGATGCGGACCTGGTGCTCCTCCGCTTAATACCGGCGATAGAATCGGTTCAACTGCAAACACTTTCAGGTTAGGGAATTTTGCTTTCAGCACTTCTGCAACACCTGTGATATGGCCGCCTGTTCCAACACCGGTGATCAAATAATCCAGTCCATTTGGAAAATCTTTCAGTATTTCCTGTGCCGTTGTTTTTCTGTGTATTTCTGTGTTGGCAGGATTATCAAATTGCTGCGGTAACCATGCATTAGCTGTTTCGGCCACCAGTTCCTTCGCTTTTTCTATGGCACCTTTCATTCCTTTTTCACGGGGTGTTAAAACAAATTCAGCACCATATAAAGCCATTAGTCTTCTTCTTTCAATACTCATGCTTTCGGGCATTACTAAAATGATCTTATATCCTTTTACTGCAGCAACCAATGCCAGACCAATGCCCGTATTGCCGGATGTTGGTTCTATGATCACACTATCACTTTTCAGTATTCCTTTTTCTTCGGCATCTTCGATCATGGCCAATGCAATACGGTCTTTGATACTTGCACCGGGATTATTCTTTTCTAATTTGATCCACACTTCATGATCATCTCCATATAAATTATTGATCCGTACATGCGGTGTGTTACCAATGGTTTCTAAAATGTTGTTTGCTTTCATGATTTTTCTGATTACACGAATTCAATTGATTGCTTGAATTCGTAGGTTTTATTTTTAATTAATTAATAAATTCAGCTGTTTAAATTGCCAACGAATTAGTTTTATTTTTTAGTTTTTCTTTCTTTAGTTTTTCTTTTTTGTTTCTTTAGTTTTTTTCTTTAATCTCATATTGAGTTTGATACAGTCTATTCTTCCTGTCATTAGATCACAAAATTCAATGCCTCTGTTTCCGGAAATTTATCCTTGATTGCCACTTCGCTTTTATGATAGATGATGGAATTAGGTAAAACACTGTACGTGAGCCATACGTTTCCGCCTATCACACTATCGTGCCCTATCACAGTATCGCCACCCAGGATGGTTGCACCCGAATAAATGATCACATTGTCTTCAATGGTTGGATGACGTTTTGTTTTTGCTTTTTCCTTTGAAACATTCAACGCACCCAATGTTACACCCTGGTATATTTTTACATTATTGCCAATGATGGTAGTTTCTCCGATTACGATCCCTGTTCCGTGATCGATGAAAAATGTTTCGCCGATAGTAGCCCCCGGATGAATATCGATCCCTGTTTTACTATGTGCGTATTCAGTAAATAAACGAGGTAGTATTTTTATGTTTTGCTGATATAATTGATGCGATAAACGATAGATCGCTGTTGCATAAAACCCGGGATAGGCCACCAATACTTCTTCTACCGATCTGGCGGCAGGATCGAAATGCAGGATCGTTTCTGCGTCTTTGATCAGTTTATAATAGATGGCTGGAATTGCTTCAAAGAATGTATCTGTTACTTGCTGTGTTCTATCACCGTCACTCAGTACATCATAGACCAGACTGGAGAAATGACTCTTTAATGATTCAAATTCCTTTTCAAGATCAGCAGGTTGTTTATGCTTCACTGTTTTCGGGAGAAATAAGAAATCGAATAGCTGATCAATGAATGCTTCAGCCAATTCCTTATCGGGAAATGCCGAGAATGCCTTTGAATTCTGTTTGAATAATTGTTGAATGAATGCTTCTTGTCCCATGCGGTTTATTTTCTGTGGTGATAATGTCTTTACTGAATCATACATGCTCCCACCGTTACCAAACTTGTTTCGTCAATTAAAATGGCACCCCCATTATTGGGCAAGTCCTTATACGAATCAAAAGGAAGTGGTGATGCTGTTTTCAGTGTGGCTTTCACAATATCATTCAATCCTGTTTTCTCAAATTCATAGATCCTTTCTAAACTGTTCACGTCTAATTTGTATTCGATATCTTTTATTACAGTTCTTACAACGCGACTATTCAATTGCAATAAATATTTATTGCCTTTGATCAATGGTTTATTATCCATCCAGCAGAGCAGCACTTCAATTTCCTGTTCTGTTTTAGGTTGATTGTTTTTTTGAACAATGATGTCGCCACGGCTGATATCAATATCATCTTTTAAGTGCAATACCACACTTTGCGGAGCAAATGCTTCTTCTACTTCGTTTCCTGCGATCTCGATTTTGGAAATTGTTGATTCAATCCCTGCCGGAAGCACGATCACTTGATCGCCTTTTTTATAAATACCACTGCTGATCTTTCCTGCATAGCCGCGATAATCATGCAGCTCTTCTGTTTGAGGACGGATCACGTATTGTACCGGAAAACGAGCATCTGTTAAATTAATATCTGCATGTACTTCTACTGATTCTAAATAATGCAAAAGCGAATCACCCTTGTACCAGGGATATTTATCCGAGAGATCAACAATATTATCGCCGTGCAAAGCACTCATGGGAATGTATTTGATATCTTTTAATCCCAATGTTTTTGCAACCTGTTCATAATCGATCACGATATTATGATACACATCCTCAGAATAGTCTACCAGATCCATTTTATTGATGGCGAGCACCACATGTTTGATACCGAGTAATGAAGCAATGATCGAATGCCTGCGTGTTTGTTCTGCCACACCATTTCTCGCATCCACTAAAATAATGGCAAGGTTTGCATTGGAAGCCCCGGTCACCATATTGCGAGTATACTGAATATGCCCGGGTGCATCGGCAATGATGAATTTCCTTTTCGGGGTTGAGAAATATTTATAAGCCACATCAATGGTGATGCCCTGTTCTCTTTCGGCACGCAATCCATCGGTTAATAAGGCCAGATCGATTTCTCCGTCTTCTCTGTTCTTGGTTTGTTTTTCAATGGCTTCCAGCTGATCGATCAAAATGCTTTTACTGTCGTACAGTAAACGCCCTATCAGCGTGCTTTTGCCGTCATCTACACTTCCTGCTGTTATAAATCGTAAAATGTCCATACCCCTAACCCCTAAAGGGGAATTTGTTTTTCGTTAAAAAAATTATTTAAGTCTATCCTTACCCTTACTCCCCTTCAGTTCCGCCCGTGCCGGATCAAATGGGGGCTGGGGGTTTAAAAATACCCGCTCTTTTTTCTGTCTTCCATTGCAGCTTCACTTACCTTATCATCGATCCTTGTTTCACCGCGTTCACTTGTTTTTGTTACAATGATCTCATTGATCACTTCATCCAGTGTTCCTGCATCCGATTCAACGGCTGCCGTGCAGGTCATATCACCCACTGTGCGATAGCGTACTTTTTTCACGGATATTTTATCTGATTCTTCGAGCTGTATGAATTTCGAAATAGCCACTAACTGCCCATCGTATTCCAACACTTCACGCTCGTGCGAAAAGTATATTGAAGGCAATGCAATATTCTCACGGCGTATATAATTCCATACATCCAGTTCGGTCCAGTTGCTGATCGGGAATGCTCTTACATTTTCGCCTTTATGGATCTTGCCATTATAGGTATTCCATAATTCGGGTCTTTGTAGTTTTGGATTCCATTGACCAAATTCATCCCTTACCGAAAAGATTCTTTCTTTGGCCCTTGCTTTTTCTTCATCTCTTCTCGCACCGCCGATGCAGCAATCAAATTCAAACTCTTCTATGGCATCTAATAGGGTATAGGTTTGTAATGCATTACGACTTGCGAATTTTCCTTTCAGTTCAGTCAGTTGTTTTGCTTTGATCGTGTCTTCCACTTTTCGCACGATCAATCTTTCTTCCAGATCTTCCACCAAAGAATCCCTGAAATCCAAAGCTTCCTGAAAATTGTGACCGGTATCAATATGCACCAATGGGAATGGAAATTTACCCGGACGAAATGCTTTTAGTGCCAGGTGCACCAATATTATAGAATCCTTACCTCCACTGAATAATAAAGCTGGCCTCTCAAACTGTCCGGCCACTTCACGCATGATGTGTATCGCTTCCGATTCCAGTTGTTCCAGATAATCTAGTTTGTAATTACTCATTTTATTTCCTTGATCTGATCAAATTATTTCTAACAATTATTAATGTTTAGGGGCTTCGTGTAAGCCACACTCTTTCTTACTCGCGTCTTCCCACCACCAGCGCCCTGCCCTGAAATCCTCACCTGATTTAATGGCTCTGGTGCAGGGTGCACAGCCGATACTTACAAAACCTTTATCGTGTAAAGGGTTGTAAGGAATATTATGTTGATGAATATGCGCTGTTACCTGTTCGGTAGTCCAATGCAATAATGGATTGTATTTAATGATCTGATTGGCTTCATCCCATTCAATGATCTGCAGATCTTTCCTTGCAGCAGAATGTTCGGCCCTTAAGCCTGTTACCCAAACCGCATTGCCGGACAATGCTCTTTGCAAAGGTTCTACTTTACGGATATGGCAACACAGTTTTCTGTTGTCGACAGATTCGTAAAATGCATTGGGACCTTTTTCAGAAATATATTTTTCGATTGCTGTATGTTGAGGATAGTAGGCAGTGATATGCGTTTTATATTTTTCGTTGCTGCTGTTCCATACCGAATAGGTTTCAGCAAATAATCTTCCGGTATCCAAAGTGAAGATATTGATGCCGAGATGATTGCTCAATATCTCATGCGTAATGATCTGATCTTCGAAACTGAAACTAGTTGAGAATACAGCATGTGCAGGAAACTGTTTTGCCAGTAATGCTAACCCATCCCCGATATTTTTGGATCGAAGCTGTTCTGATAAATCTTGTATAAGGTCTTTTTGTGTATGTGTCATTTGCATTGATATTGTAAAACCTGAAAGTCGGGAAACAAACAAAGGTAGAACTTGCTGCTGAAAGAAATAATCAGCAACAACATGTATGCATACACTTTATGGAGTAGATAAAAAGCATTATCTGTACTTGTCTATAAGTTTGGTGCACAAATATAGTCTATAAAAACTATCGACAAAATTTTTCCCTTTCGAAAACAGGAAGAAATGATATGCAGTATTTATTAAACCTGTAATCGGTTTATTAAAAGCCGGTTTATAGATCTATCCCGATCTTTTCCTGTAGTTTAAAATAGCCCAGCTGTTAAAAAAGATAGCAAATCCAAGCATGGCCAGAATATGGTACCTGATATCACTCAATCCGCTTCCTTTCAAAACTACCATTCGCATCACTTCTATGAAATAGGATACAGGATTGAATTTTGTGATCATCTGTGCCCATGCAGGCATACTTTCGATAGGAGTAAATAGGCCGCTCAGTAAATTAAAGATCATCGTCAGGAAAAAAGATACCAGCATCGATTGCTGCTGTGTTTGTGCATAAGTAGACAGGAGTAATCCCAATCCTAAAATAGCCAGCAGATAGATTGCTGCAAATATGTAAATAGTAATATAATGTCCCAGTGGTACAATACCATATACAACCCTTGCAATGGTGAAACCAAATGTGAGGACTACTAATGCAAGCATCCAGAACGGAATGAGCTTGCCTAAAATGAATTGCCATTTTTTGATCGGACTAACATTGATCTGTTCTATCGTTCCCATTTCTTTTTCGCGAACAATATTATTCGATGCAAAGGAAGAACCGATGATGGTCACCAGCATCACCAAGATACCCGGCACCATGAATACCCGGTAATTCATATTGGGATTGAACCAGTCTGAAAACGTAACTTCAATGGTAGGTTGAGGATTGATTCGCGGAAATTGTATCCATTGCATCCGCACATCCTGATTGTATCCCTGAATGATGCCCTGAATATAGGCACTGCCCAATCCGGCTTTCACACCATTGATCGCATTCACTGCTACAAATAATGTCGCTTCATTTTCTTTTACTAAGTCTCTTTCAAATTGAGTAGGTATTTCGAGTATAAGATCTGTCTTATCTTTTTCAATGGCATGTAATCCCTCTTTAAAACTCGGACTGTAATCTTTCAATTTGAAATATCCGGAAGAAATGATCTTGTTCACCAGTTTGCGTGAATATTCAGAATGATCATGATCTACCACACCCAGATTGATATTCTTGATCTCATAATCTGCTGCCAGGGGCAGGATCAATAATTGTATCATCGGCATGATAAACAGGACCCTGATGATCGCTTTATCACGGAATATCTGACGCAGCTCTTTTTGCAATAAAAATTTTAATACTCTCATGCCAGCCTGATTTTAAAGTTCTTAATGCTGATACCCAATAATACCATTGTCATCGCCATCAGTATCAGTGTTTCTTTCCAGATGGCAGTAAATCCGAGCCCTTTGATCATCACCGATTTTACAATAATATAATACCATTTTGCCGGCACTATATTCGAGATCACTTGCAATGGCAGGGGCATATTCTCTACCGGGAAAAGAAATCCACTGAATAAAAGTGTAGGAAGAAATAAACTCATCAGCGATGTGAACTGTGCAGTCTGTTGTGTCCTTGCAGTATTTGATATTAATATCCCAACCGATAGCGAGGTGATGGTAAATAAAACACTTTCAGCGATCAGTAATCCCAAACTTCCCGCAATGGGTACATCTAAAACATAAACGCTTAATAATAATATACTGGCAATGTTCAGCATGGAGACCATCAGATAAGGAATTGTTTTTGCAATGATGATCCTGAATGGTTTTAAAGGAGAAACCAGTATCACTTCCATGGTGCCGATCTCTTTTTCACGAACGATGGAAATAGAGGTCATCATCGCACATACCAGCATCAATACCAATGCCATCACACCCGGAACAAAACTATAAGCACCTTTTAATTCGGGATTATAGAGCATACGAACTTCTGTCTTGATGGTATAGGGTAGTTCCTGTTCTTGTGTGATCGACTTTTGATAATCATTAATGATGGCAGTGGCATAATTGGTCAGCATATTGGCCGTGTTGGGATCGGTCGCATCGGCTATCAGTTGTATCTGTGCATGATTCGTATGTAAGAGATCATTACGGAACCCCAACGGAAAAACAATTGCCAGCCTTATCTTCCCTTCCCGAAAAGTGGCTTCTACATCTTTATACGAATGAACATTCTTAATGAGATCGAAATAACGGCTCGCAGCTATCCTGTCTGAAATGACCATGGTCGCTTCATCTCTTGACTGATCGAAGATGGCGATCTTTGCATTCTTCACTTCATTGGTTAGTGCAAAGCCATATAATAAGATCTGCACAACGGGCATCACGATCAGGATAAACAAAGTGCGTTTGTCTCTCCAGATATGCAGGCATTCTTTTTTGACAAAAATCAAGAATTGTTTCATTGGATAGCTTATGGCTGTTGGCTATTAGCTGTTAGCTATTAGCCATTAGCTGATTAATTTTTTTATGAACGAATGCAACATTTTAATTTCTTCTTCTAAAAGTATTTCTATGCTGTTCATCTCTTCAGTTTTGATCCAGTTCATTTCTTTTATCAGTACTAAATAAGTTTGTACTTCAAAAGCAGATCCTAATGCTATTTGAATAAATCTTGCATAATCCTTATCACTATTTCTGCTGCTGCCTTCAGCTATATTAGCAGGAATAGAAACTGCCGCTCTTGTTAATTGACTCACAATCCCATATTTCTCTTCAATGGGAAGTTTCTTTGAAATCGTATAAATGGCTTTCACTAATGCGATCCCTTTTTCCCAGATCAATAGTTCTTTATAGTTTTTCATTGGTCAGCTTTTAGCTATTGGCTATTAGCCTTTAGCCGGTTAATTTTTATTATTGGATTTTTCCTTTAGCTAATAGCTAACAGCTAAAGGCTAAAAGCTACTCTACCCTTACCGCCTTCCTCGCCAACTGTAAGAACACATCATCCATCGATTTTGCAGCATAGGTTTTCATCAAATTGGCAGGCGAATCCAATGCATCTATTCTACCGTCAACCATGATGGAAACACGATTACAATATTCTGCTTCATCCATATAATGCGTGGTCACAAAAACAGTGATACCCTTTTCGGATGCTTCATAGATCAGGGTCCAGAACTCTCTTCTGGTGATCGGATCTACACCACCTGTTGGTTCATCTAAAAAAACAACCGCAGGATCATGTACAATGGCGATCGAAAAAGCAAGCTTCTGTTTCCATCCCAAAGGCAATTCCCGAACCAGTGTTTTTTCTTCTCCCTGCATATGCAGTTCTTCCAGCAGTTGTGCCGTTTTTTCTTTGATACGCAGATCACTCAACCCATAGATCCCTGCATATAATTTTATGTTCTCACGAATGGTCAGGTCTTCATACAATGAAAATTTCTGACTCATATAACCGATATTCTTCTTGATCAATTCATTCTGACTATAAACATCATAACCTGCTACAGTGGCCGATCCCGATGTGGGCATCGATAATCCGCAGAGCATACGCATCGCTGTTGTTTTACCGGCACCGTTGGCACCGAGAAAACCAAATATCTCTCCCTTCTCCACTTCAAAACTGATCTTGTCAACCGCCGTAAAATCACCAAAGCGTTTTGTCAATTCCTTGGCAGTGATCACTTTATCCCCATCCTTTAAAGGAGAACTATTAGTTGCTGAATTATTTATGATTTTATCTTCCATTTAATGTTTTTATTACCCTTCAGAAATTTTTAAAATTCCCCTTCAGGGGTTAGGGGTATTCATCAATGCCATAAAACAATCTTCAATATTGGGTTCTATTTCATGCACTTCAAATCCTGTGTAATTTCCATTGCTTGCGATCAGTTCTAATTTCTCTTTTACATTTTCCTGCGATTTAAAGACCACATGATGAAATTGCCCGAACGGATAACAACTTTCAACTTCAGGATCTGCTTTTATCTCATTCATCAAACGGAACATCTCATCTGCTTTCACAGACCATAGGGGTTTACCGAATTCACTCGTGATCCCTTTCGGAGTATTGATAGATAAGATCTCGCCTTTCTGTATCAATGCCACACGATCGCATAACCCTGCTTCATCCATATAAGGTGTTGATACAAGTATGGTGATGCCCTGCAGCTTCAACTGATGCAGCATTTCCCAGAATTCTTTTCTCGATACGGCATCCACACCTGTGGTGGGTTCATCTAAAAACAAAACACTTGGTTTATGTATCAATGCACAACAGAGTGCCAGTTTCTGTTTCATGCCACCTGATAATTGTCCGGCTTTACGCGTTTTAAAAGGCTCGATCTGCACATAGATATCTTTGATCATTGCATAATTTTCTTCAATACTGGTATTGAATATGGTTGCAAAGAATTCCAGATTTTCCTGAATGGACAGATCCTGATACAAAGAAAATTTTCCCGGCATATAACCCACACGATTGCGGATGGCCTTATAATCTTTGATCACATCATAACCATCCACTGATGCAGTTCCGCTATCGGCTAATAATAAAGTAGTGAGTATCCTGAACAAAGAAGTTTTACCTGCACCATCCGGTCCGATGATACCAAATATTTCTCCCTTCTCAACGGCAAATGAAATTCCTTTTAATGCTTCCACCACCGTTTTTTTAACGGTGTAAGTTTTAACGATATTTTCTACAATGATCGACTGCATATTTCTTAATTGAACTTTACTTCACCATACATACCGATCTTTAGGAGACCATCATTCTTTACATGAATTTTAATGGCATAGACCAGATTGGCCCTTTCATCTTTTGTTTGAATGGTCTTGGGGGTGAATTCTGCTTTATCTGATATCCAAATGATCGTGCCTGCATATTCTCTGTATTTGTTGTTGCTGCTGTCCACTAATACTTTTACCTGTTGATTCAATTTGATCTCTGCCAGTTGAGTTCCTGTGATATAAGCTCTTAATGTGATCACTGAAAGATCACCGATTTTATACAATGCTTTTCCTGCTGACGTAACTTCTCCCGCCATCGCATATTTGGTGAGGACTGTTCCGTTGATAGGATTGGTGATATTGGCACGTTTTAACTGGTCTTCGATCACTGCAACCGATCTCCGAAGCGGTTTATATTCACTCAGTACGGAGCTGTTCTGTGTGCCTGTTGCAGTTTCCTGAACTTTGATCTGTTGTTCATTAACAGCGATCTGTTTTTGTATCACGTCGATCTGTATATTGATATCATCGAGTTGCTTTGTTGTGGCAGCATCTGCCTTGATCAGCCTTTCTACACGGGCTTTTTCAAACAATGCATTATTCAGTTGTGCTCTTTGTACCTGTATCTGATCCTGCAATAATTTTACCTGTGGTTTTACATCCAGTGTTTTCTCATGCAATGAACTCATGGTGGCTTCCACCTGTTGCTTCTGCAATTGCAGCGGAACAGAATCAATGACGCCCACAATACTGTCTTTCGCAAGTACAGAACCTTCCTGAATATTCAGCGTCAATATTTTTCCCGGCACTTCCGAAGAAACGATCACTTCATCTACTTCAAATGTTCCGGAAGCATCCGATGACTGTTTGTTTAAATTACATCCTGTTGTCAATACAGACAGAAAACCAAAGTATAAGAATGTCCGAATTTTCATTTGTTTTATTTTAAGGTTTTAATATTTATTGTTTTTTGATATTTCCGGTAGTGCTCTGATAGTTGTACTGCGACTGCAATAATTCTATATCATGCAGGATATGGGATTGTCTGGCATGATCTTCGGCGGTTACCTGTGTGATATAATCATGTGCACTCAGCACACCATTCTCCAATTGTGCAGCAGCTGCATTTTTAACTGATTCACGCAGTAAGATGATCTGATCATCTTCCTTCAGCAATTCCAGATATTTTGCTACTTCAGAAGATTGTTGTTTTTGCGTAAGGCTTGTATTGAATAAAAATGTTTCTTTCTGAACATCGATTGTTTTTTTGTTGATGTCTATTAATTGCCTTTGATTTTTTAAAGTATACAAACTGCCGAGGTTCCAGTTCAGTCTGATTCCGCCCAAAGCATACAATGCAAAATCATTGCTCAGCATATTCAATGCAGGACGGCCATATCCTCCCTGTACAAAGAAATTGAACTTGGGCCGGAGCTGTGATTTCAGTAACTCATCCTGCAGGTCATAGGTTTTTTTCTGATAATCATAAAATAATAATTCCGGACGATTGATATTGTCGGTAAATACAGGAACGGGTGGTTTTTCCAATATCGTATTCTCATCAATCGCAGTATTGGTGAAGAGGGCCAGCATATCGAGATAGGCTTTTTTAGCTGACTTCAATTCTATACGTGATTGTTCTGTTTGCAGAAGTTGTGCTGATAATTCATCCACACTGCTTCTGTATGCTGTACCGTTTGCTACCAGGGCTTTTGTTTTATCGATCCCGTTTTGAAGATCTTTTTTAAACAGATCGTTTTGCCTGAGCTGTTCATTCATCATGATCGCTCCAAAGAAAAGTTGATTCACGCGATCGTATAAGCTGTAGAGTTGCACTTCCAGATTCTGTTGCTGAACGACCTCATTGGTCTCTGCCGTTTCTTTTTGATTCTTGAGAATGCCGCCATCATAGATCACCTGATCCACTTGTGCATAAACCTTATACTGGTCTTTACTGTATTGGGGAATACTGAAGCCGGGTATAGGAATAGTAAAAGGAAAATTGGTAACATCCGACTGGTAAGTGGCCTGACCATTTACAGAGAATGCCGGTAAATACCCCTTCGATGCATTGGATACGGTATACTCTTTTGTTTTACTGATCAGGTCTCTTTGTTTGATCAGCGGATAATTATTTCTGGCCAGCTGGTATACCTGATCAATGCTGATATGTGCAGGCGGCTGACCATAGATATTGATTTTGGGCAAAAGGAAAAGCAGCAGAAAAACCCTAATCATTTGCTTCTTTGACCAAACATTTAATTGAAACATATCTTTTATTTTTTTATGGATGCGATGATAAAGTCAGCGATGATTGTTTTACGTTCTTCCATTAAATCCCTGAATTGAGCGTTGTCGATATTCATTGCTATCTGGATCATGGGTTTGCCCAGAAAAGGAAAAATACACATCGACATCATGTTAATCACCAGATGTGCAGCACTAATGGGCCGGATCGTTTTTTTTCTCACTTCCTGTTCTATCTGTTCGGCCAATTTATGTACCGGCGGGCGACCATTGCCGAATACTTTTTTCGCAAATGCATGCGGTTTTTTATTGATCTCATTCAATACAAACAGGGGCAAGTAAGGGTTTTCGATCACGATCTCCAGATAGTCGTGTGTAAAGCGGCGTATCTTATCGAAGAGGGGCAGGTCTGCATTGAGGATATTGGCGATCGTTGGAAATAACCTCGCAGCTGCTTCTTTAAATATGACCTCGAATAATTTTTCCTTGCTTCTGAAATAATAATGCAGGAGGGCTTTATTGATGGCGGCGTCATCGGCAATATCCTGCATTCGGGCGCCCGCCATTCCCTTCTCCACAAAGATCTTCTTTGCTGAGTCCAGGATCCTTTCTTCGGTTGACTGATCTTTTTTCTTAACCATATACTTTAACCAAATGGTTAACAAAAGTAAATGGTTTTTCTAATTGGCAATATTATTTTTTTATTGGCTTTACACTATGCAGAAAAGTATCTTCTTGTAAATAGCAAACAATGAAATTTTAAACCTTGATTGCTCATGATATTGCGAAGGTCGAATGTCGCTGTCATCCGACGCAGGAGGGATCTGTTTGGCTTTAGTACAATTGATGAGCAGATCCCTCCTGCGTCTCCGAAGGAGTCCTTTGGACGGGATGACATAAAGCCCAGCAGCATCAAAGAAACATCGCGAACATCGAATGTAGTCAAGCCACAGCCACAATCTTCGCTGCACCAGCATTCGTAACGGGCCTGATCAAATTAGCAGAAAGCGCGGTGCCGAATTCAACTCCAACGGCCAATACTAAACTATCCTGATCACTCATGTTACAATCCCCCTCTATTTGCATGCTGAGATCTTGTTGCGAAGAAACAGCTGATGTACTCGACCAATCCGAATATATATCTGCACATTTTAATTGGATGGAAGCATTGATCGGAACATATCTTTCAAATCTTCCATCATATTGCAGATCAGGAACAATACCCATCACTGAGATTAGTCTGAAGAAAGAAAATTCGCCGGGTGTATACAAGCCGATCTTGGGGATCAGTTGCGGTACAAGAACAGTAGCCGAAAGTTCTGTTCTGTTAATCGAAAAGGTCAACGGATGTTTGATGATGGAATCGAATCCCGTTCCCATTCCTAAATTGAATCCTTCCAGTAGTGAACGATAATTAGAGAGTAGAAAAGATCGCTTTCCCCAATCATTTTCCGTATCCTGGTTTAGAATATATCGGCAGATTCTATTTAATCGGTTCTGAAACCGTGAATGGTCCAGATGGGTTACAGAAATTATCGCTTCTTTGATCTTCTTTCCGGCGGTAGCGGCGCCGCCAAATTCTGTATTGTTCTTCCGGGTATTAGTGAATTCCCTTGCTTTCTTTATTTTTTCCCGGGATGCACCACCCTTGAGCCTAATCAGGGTGTCTTCAATCCCTTTACTGTTGTATGCCGACAGGTTGCCGATACTGCCTGTAAAATTCAGGGCTCCTTTTAGTCTTGCCATAGATATTGGTTTTATTGGATGAACAGAAATGGCAAACAAGCGCTAGGCCTGCTGCCTGTTTTCTTCCTACCAAGTTAATACATGGCTGTATAATAACCTATAATTAAATCATAATATATTCTTAAATATTCCACATATAAACCACATCTTATTTATTGTGGGTCATATGTGGATCGTATGTGGGTTGTATGCGGGTTATATGTGGATTATCCTCAAATCAGTCAGCAATGAAACAGGGAGATGGTAGCTCTATGGAATAGGGTTGCTTACTGTTTTTTGTGTCGACGATCAGTCATGTGATTCTGCGGGTTACAAAACTGGATGTTGAATGATAGATCTTAGATGTTAAATGATAAGAGCTTATGGAGGAATTGCTGATTTTAAGTGGGGTTTAATTGAAATTTAATCAGAAAAATTTGTAGTTGCTATTGCTACAAATTATTTTTATTGTTACAACCTTGACCGAATATCTAAACATATCCGGAAAAACCAAAACCTAACTCTTATCCAAACAACTAGTCATGAAACTTTTTACAAAACTGGTGTTCAGTATTCTACTGAATATTGGAATAGTACAAATTGCAAATGCACAACCTACTATCAGTTCCTTTAGCCCAAAAAGTGCGGCACCTGGAACATCTGTAACCATTAACGGTACCAACTTTAATACAACAGCCGGCAACAATATTGTATTTTTTGGTGCAACCCGTGCAACAGTAACGGCAGCAACAGCAACCCAGATAACAGTTACTGTACCAACAAGTGCCACTTATGCCCCTATTACCGAGTTAAATACGGGCACTCAATTGGCTTGTTACAGTCTTAGCAATTTTAACCCCATTTATAGCCCGGCAAAAGCGGGCATTAACGGTTCAGATTTTGCAGCCAAAGTTGATTTTACATCGGGTACGGGTACAAATCCTTATTCAGTAGCCATCGGCGATCTGGATGGCGATGGCAAACCTGATTTGGTTGTGACAAATAATCTTTCTGCTGGTACTGTTTCAGTATTCCGCAATATAGGCAGCAACGGCAGTATAACCAGCGGTAGTTTTGCAACACATGTAGATTTTGCAGTAGGTAGTTTTCCTATGTCAGTTGCCATTGGCGATCTGGATGGTGATGGTAAACCTGATTTGGCGATAGCTAATAATGGGAATATGAACGGCGTTGCAGTAGTTTCAGTACTCCGTAATACTGCGACAAGTGGTAGTATAACCAATGGCAGTTTTGCAGCACATGTAGATTATGCAGTTGGAGGGAATCCTAATTCAGTCGCTATTGGCGATCTGGATAGGGATGGCAAACCCGATTTGGTGATAGCAAACGGTTCAAACTCTGTTTCAATACTACGCAATACATCAACAAGTGGAAGTATTACAAGCGGCAGTTTTGCAGCCAAAGTAGATTTTGCAACAGGTTCAAATCCATATTCAGTAGCAATTGGCGACATAGATGGTGATGGCAAACCCGATTTGGTGTCAGCAAACTGGGGCGATAACACAGTCTCAGTACTACGCAATACGGCAACAAGCGGCAGTATTACAAGTGGCAGTTTTGCAGCCAATGTAGACTTTGCAACTGGCACAGGTCCATATTCAGTAGCAATTGGCGACATAGATGGTGATGACAAACCCGATTTGGCGGTGGCAAACCGTGAAGATAACACAGTTTCGGTACTCTACAATACAGCAACAAGTGGCAGTGTTACAAACGGCAGTTTTGCACCTCACGTAGATTTTGCAACGGGTAACGGGCCATTTTCATTAGCAATTGGCGATCTGGATGGGGATGGAAAACCAGATTTGGCGTTAGCAAATGCTTATGATAACACAGTTTCTGTACTGCGCAATACGTCAACAAGTGGCAGTATCACAAGCGGCAGTTTCGCAGTTAAAGTAGATTTTGCAACAGGTTCAAATCCTTATTCATTAGCAGTCGGCGATTTGGATGGTGATGGAAAACCTGATTTAGTGACACCAAATTATTCCCCTAATGGAACAGTTTCAGTATTCCACAATAACACTATAGTACCACCACCAACCATCACTTCTTTTAGCCCAACAAGTGCTAAGACAGGAACATCTGTAACCATTACAGGTACTAATTTTAATACAACAGCAGCCAATAATATCGTATTTTTTGGCGCAACTCAGGCAACGGTTACAGCAGCTACTGCCACCCAATTAACGGTTACTGTACCAACAAGTGCCACTTACGCACCAATCAGCGAGTTAAATACAGGCTCTCAGTTGGCATGTTACAGTCTTAGTAATTTTAACCCCATTTATAGTCCGTCAAAAACAGGTATTGTTAGTGCCGATTTTGCGGCCAAAGTAGATTTTACATTAGGAGCGGCTACTGCTTTTCAAATTCCATTAGCTATCAGTGATTTGGATGGTGATGGCAAACCCGATTTGGTATCGGCAAATGGTCTTGCTAACACTGTTTCAGTGTTTCGCAATACATCAACCAGTGGCAGTATTAGCAGTGGCAGTTTTGCTTCACCTGTAAATTTTGCATCAGGGTCAGGTCATTTATCTATTGCTATTGGCGATTTGGATGGAGATGGGAAACCCGATTTGGCTGTAGTCAACCTTTCTGACAATACTGTTTCAGTATTCCGCAATACGTCAACCACCGGCAATATTAGTTTTGCAGCCAGAGTAGATTTTGCTACAAGTTCAATACCTCATTATGTGAGCATTGGCGATGTGGATGGGGATGGTAAGCTTGACTTAGCTGTTGCTTGCTGGAGTTCTAACACAGTTTCGGTTTTCCGCAATACATCAACAAGCGGCAATATTAGTTTTGCTGCCCGAGTAGATTTTGCAACAGCTCAGGGTCCTGAGTCAGTAGCCATTGGTGATCTGGATGGGGATGGCAAGCCCGATTTGGCAGTAGCAAACTCAAGTGGGTATGTTTCGGTACTTCGTAATACAGCAACAAGCGGCAACATTACAAGCGGTAGTTTTGCCACTCGTGTTGATTTTGCAGCGGGTCAGTTTGCATATTCAGTAGTCATCGGCGATCTGGATGCTGATGGGAAAGCCGATTTGGCGGTAACAAATTATAATAGTAATACTGTTTCAGTATTGCGCAATACAGCAACAAGCGGCAATATTACAAGCAGCAGTTTTGCAGCACATGTAGATTTTGCAACCGGCGGAACCCCTCAAAATTTAGCCATCGGTGATTTGGATGGGGATGGGAAACCCGATTTGGTTGTACCAAATTCTGCTTCGGGTGTTAATACTGTATCTGTATTTCGAAATACAGCAACAAGCGGCAGTATTACAAGTGGCAGTTTTGCCGGGAAAGTAGATTTTGCAACTGGTGCACAGCCTTGGTCAGTAGCCATCGGTGATCTGGATGGGGATGGTGAATCTGATTTGGCGGTAGCAAATAGTGCTGCTAACTCTATTTCAATACTCCACAATACAACTGCAGTGGCGCCACCAGCAGTAGGAACAATAACACAGCCATCCTGTGTAACAGCAACAGCCAGTGTTGTATTAAGCGGATTACCTACACCGGGAAACTGGACCATCAATCCCGGTGCAATTACAGGTTCAGGAATAAGTACAACAATCAGCGGTTTAACTGCAAATACCACCTATAATTTTAAAGTTACAAATTCAGCAGGTTCTACTTCAGCAGCTTCGGCAAATGTTGTTATCAATGCCCAGCCGGCAGCAGCACCGTCAGCACCAATTGTAACAGTAACACAGCCAACCTGTGCAGTAGTCACTGGAACTATTAACGTAAATTCACCAACAGGCGCAGGGATAACATATAGTATTGGAGGGAGCTATCAAAGCGGAACAACATTCAATAATGTATCATCTGGAACATATTCAGTGACGGCTATGGGAACAGGCGGATGTGTATCATCACCAACATTTATAACTGTAAATGCAGTACAACCCACACCGTCAGCGCCAATAGTAAGTGTAACACAACCAACCTGTGCAGTAACAACTGGAACAATAATTATAACTGCACCAGCAGGAGCAGGTATTACTTATAGTATTGATGGTGTAAACTATCAATCATCAGCAACATTCTCTAATGTTATAGCAGGAAGTTATAGTATAACAGCAAAGAGTGCAAGTGGATGTATATCATCTGTAACAAGTGCGACAGTGAATCCACAGCCATCTACACCAACTGCTCCAATTGTAACTGTAACTCAACCAACTTGTGCAGTAGCAACAGGAGCAATAACTGTAACTGCACCAACCGGAGCGGGTATGACATATAGCATTGATGGTGTGAACTATCAATCATCAGCAACTTTCTCAAATCTTATAGCTGGAGCAGCTTTCTTTATAACAGCAAAGAGTGCAGGTGGATGTATATCATCTGTATTAATTGTAACATTGAATGCTCAACCAACTACACCAAGTGCGCCAATTGTAACAGTAACGCAAACAACCTGTGCAGTAGCAACAGGAACGATTAACATAACTGCACCAATTGGAGCAGGTTATTCATATAGCATTGATGGTGTGAACTATCAATCATCTGTAACATTCTCTAATGTTGCAGCAGGCAGTTATACTGTTACAGTGAAGAACGCCGGTGGATGCACATCAGCAGGAACTGCAACAGTCAATGTACAACCCGTAATCCCCGTTATTGCTGATATTACCGGAGCAGCAACAGTATGTATATCGGCAACAACAGCGTTAGCTGATGCTACAGCAAGCGGATCATGGAGTTCAAGTGATAACAGCATTGCAACTGTTGATAATAATGGAATCGTTACCGGTATTGCGGCAGGAACAGCAACGATCAGCTATACGGTAACTAATAGTTGCGGAAACGCAAGTAAAACATTGCTTGTAACTATTACTGATTGCAGTGGTGCTGTCAGTGGTGGTGGCGGCGGCGGTCTCGAAAGCCATGACCTCGGTGATGCAGTAGCACAAAGAGTGTACGCCAAAGCTTATGCCAGCCAGAACGGTAAAGTGGATTATAATAAATTATCGATAGTTGGAGCAGCTAATCAAACAGCCCGACCAACAACATTCGGTGTAGGTGTATCTTCAGTAACACTGGCGAGCATCATGCCTGATATCACTAAGATCGGTTTTGTAGCTTATAACTCAACACCAACAGATATCGTTACGCTCACCAATGCAACAGAAGTGATCGCTACCGACTTTACAGTGAACCAACAACCTAAAGCAGTTGCATTTGCAACCAAGACTCTGGGAGCATTGTACGATCATACCAAACCAATCTGTGATCGCTTAAAAGGAGCATCATTACTCGATGTTCAAAATATCACGGTAGGCGGATACAATTTTGTACAATATACCATGAAGGATGAAAATGGTATCACAGAATATGCAACAAGCTTCTCAGTAGGAACCAAGGCCGGAAGAAGTGATTTTTCTATTCAATCCACCTGGCTGAGTAAGGATTATGTGAGTGATGATGTGATGTATAATTTCCAGTTATGGGCAGCAACACCACAGTTGGTGAATGCGATGATCACAGATGTACTGACCAAAGTACAGACCATGGCAGCAGTAACGCCACTGGTAACAACGAATATCCCTGCAACCTATGTGATGTCAGGAAACAGAACAGGAACCAACCTTGACATGGTGATCACCAACACAGCAGCAGGCGCAACAGGATACTTTACACTGGAAGATAAAGCAAGTGAATCATCCACAGGCACAACAGCAACCAGACAGATACCGTTTACAGTAAATGCCAATGGCAAGTCAACAGTGAGCATCCCGATGAATGACCTGTATGAAAGTACGATCACGATGTATGTGAATGGGGTGATGAAGGATGTGGTGTATATGAGTGATGGAACCTGGTCGGTGGACTATAATAAAGTGACCACAACAGTAAACAGCTTTACAATCAGCAATGATGCCAACAGAGTATACGATCCAAGCGAATATGCAGTATTGAGAAATGCAAGTGTAAAAGGCAATAGTTCAGACTATGTATCTGTATTCAAACTCCTGAGAGGCGGAGCAGCAGAAACAGACCTGAGCGCTTACAAGGGATTGAAGCTGACAGCAGCTGGAGGCTATACACTGAGAGTAACACTGGTGAAGAACTCGATCGTAAACTGGAATGATCAGTATTATACAGAGATCAAGCTGGATGATGCACAGAAGGATTACTATATCTCGATGGATAAGTTTGCTTCTACTGCATCCACCAATAAGATCACAGCAAATGATGTAACAACGGTGGTATTTGCGATTGAAGTAGGAACAGGAAGAAGCGCAGCGATCAACACCACACTTAGCAATATCAGCTTTACAAAAGTGGATCAGAGCTACATCAATAGTTTGGACAGTAAAGAGATCCAGTTGTATCCAAATCCTGCCACAGCGAAGAACTTCAGCTGCAGTTTCTACAGCAACCAGGCACAACAGTTAACTCTGCATGTAACGGATGTGATGGGAAGAACAGTGGCCACACAGCAGGTGAGTGCGATCAAGGGATTGAATGTAGTTCCGGTAGCACTGAAGTCAGGCACCAATGGAATGCATATCGTATCACTGGATGGTGCTGATGTGAAATACAATAGTAAGAAAGCAATTATCAACTAAGCGAAATGTTTAATGATAAATGTTGAATGATAGATGTTAGATGATAAATAAGAGAGCTCAACATTTTGTTGAGCTCTCTTATTTTATAAAAAAATTATAAAAGTGAAAAAAAATAGAAAGATAAAAAGACTGATCATACTTGCAGCAATCATACTATTGCTGCAATTTATACTGCCGTCGTATTTGACAGGTTATATGTTTGGGGAAGAATATATTGCTGATCGAGATTATAGTTGTTGCAAAGATGATCAGTTGATCACTTATCATTATTATGACTTTCATACTTTTTGGGCTGTGACAAACAGCGGATATAAAACAGAGTCGCGTAAACTGCTGTCAAAACAGGGATGTAATGTTAGGTGTAATGATTAATTTTTTAGCATTGTTTGAATACAATAGCAGTGTTGGTAGTGCTCAGCATTAGTGCAAATGCCGGCTTCTATGTCATCCCGAGGAACGAGGGATCTGCTGAACGAAAGTACAAAAGCCCGGCAGATTCCTCCTGCGTCTCCGAAGGAGCCCTTTGGACGGGATGACAGCAATACTTAACGTAGTACTTATGCCCGGCAGATCCCTCCTGCGTCTCCAAGGGAGTCCTTTGGACGGGATGACAGCAATACTTAACGTAGTACTTATGCCCGGCAGATCCCTCGTTCCTCTCCAAGGGAGTTCTTCGAATGGGATGACAGCATTGTTGAACAATAGAATAAAAGCTCAGCTGATTCCCACTGTAAGGGATGACAAAAGAATAAAATATTTTTCTAATGTGCTGATTACCAGAGGAACAATTGTTAGTTTATATTTCCCGATATCGATATCCCGATTGATATTATATTTTGCGAAAAGTTTTTTTTTATCCCCTATAAGTACATATGTTTATCGGGTAGCCCAAAATGCTACATGATATTTCGGATCATGATTACTGAAAGTATTCTATCTCTTCTGCGCTTACTATACTAATAAGCAAAGTCAGGAAAAAATATCTTCTTTTATTGAGAGTACTTGATTGCGCTTTTGGAAAGGCCAGCAGGCTTATTCAAATTCGTCATTCAAATTGATGGCAATTACAATGGTCAAAAAAATTATATGCTACCCATTCTACTCGTTTACCTTTCTTTCGGACTGTTTATACAATCAATGATTGCGTTTGTAGAAGTATGCATCAATTTTAAAAGACCGGTACTTCTTAAAATAATCATACTTGTTGCTATCACGGCTTTTGCCTGGCGCGGAATTGGTTATGTATATTGCTATCATTATTCCTATAACCGTTGGGCAATTGATATACCCCAGTCGATCCTTCCCTTTGCTTCGATCAGTTTATTTACCTATATCTACAAAAGCAGGTTAACCTGGTATATCATTGCTATCGGATCACTGATCCTGCTGCTACAGTTGTTCTTTCAAACCTATTTTTCATTGACAGATCCTGTTTTCAACAGCAGTCCTTTATGGGCTTTGCCGGGTTTCGGCATCTATTTTAAAATTGCAAAGACCATTGTTACGCTCTTTGTATTTTCTATCAATCTCTGGATCTTAGCGAAGATATTAATCAAGTTCAAGCCGGGGAATATCTATTTCATTCAATTACGCAAATGGACACTGTATCTTTTGCTTTTTCAATTATTGTCGGGGACAAGCTATGTGATCTATGTTTATTTAGGCCCCGGATACAGGAATATTGCTTATCTCTTTGTGTTGGTCTTTAATTATGCCGGTATTCTTTTGTTTTTGTTCAGACCCAAATTCCTGAACATGAGTAATTTAAAAATAAAGCTGGGAAACATTTTTGATAAGAAAATCGAGGATAGCCTGACGGAGAAATTATTCAGTGAAGTATTTTTTACAAATGTCTTCTATCTGAAACAGGATGCATCCGTTGAAACCTTAAAAAAGCAATTGAATGTTTCCTCAGAAATACTCAATAACTTTCTCTATACCCATTACGGTCTGGCATTAACGGACCTGGTGAATAAACAAAGGGTCGGGTATTTTATAGACCTGATCAACACAGGTAAATACGGAAATTATACGATCGATGCCCTGGCACAGGAAGCAGGTTTTGGCAGTAGATTCCATTTATACAAGTCCTTCAAAAAGTTTCATGGGGGAACACCTTCTGATTTTATACGATCAGTGCATGAATAATAGCAGATCTTATGGATATAGGCACCCTGTCTATTCTTTCTAAACTACTGATAATCAAGGTGACGTGACAGTTAACGTTGTGACCTTGAATTGGCACAGTCCTTATTTGCTTTTCGCTTTTAGATTGACTCTTTTTGTTTCAGCAATTCAGAAAATGATTGTTTAATACCAATTGGACATTAAAAAGTTCCTGTCATATTGAGCCTGTCGAAATGTGATAACGTGATTTCAAATCGACTTCGACAAGCTCAGTCTGACAACATTTTTGTGATGTTTTAATGTCTAATTGGTATAACAGGAAATTTTGATCATCAAGATCCTGCAAACAACATTTGAAAATCTTTGCTTTCAACCCATGCGATTTGATTGTAAAGAAATTTTGATTAGTGACGAAGAGTTTGGTTGCAGCATCAGCTTTTCGGAAAAAGAGAACGGCTTTGCAAAAGAGCATCAAACCGTGGAAGAATTGCTGCATGCTACCGGTCAATATGTAATGCTGATGAGGAAATACAGCGAAGACGAATCAGAGGATGATTTTCTTTACATCGAAACAACGGATCCTAATAAATCGGGAGAGATCCAAAATTTCCTGATGAATCTATACCCCGGTAAATTTTCCATATCCTACGACAAAGACCTTATCGAAATCGGGTTGAGTATGCATCAACACAAATTCGAAGAGATAAAACATGTCGTCAAAAAACTAACACATCAAAAAGGACAGTTGAATATTCATGATTAAAAAAGCAAAAGATTTTTTTTAAACCTAACAACCCTCTTATGCATCAACTCTACTCTTCATTTAAAAATGCAATCTATTCAGGTATTGCAAAGAAATCTTTGTTTTTCTTCTTGTCTGTTTTTTTTGTGTCTGTTCTTTTTGCACAACCAACAATTACTTCTTTTAGTCCAATAAGTGCAATACCTGGAACATCAATAACCATTACAGGTACCAGCTTTAACAGCACTGCAGGCAACAATATTGTATTTTTTGGTGCTACTCGGGCAACTGTAACTGCTGCTACGGCAACACAATTAACAGTAACCGTACCAACAAGTGCCACATATGCACCTATTACAGAGTTAAATACAGCCACTAATTTGGCATGTTACAGCCTTCTTAATTTTAACCCCATTTATAGTCCTGCAAAAACAGGTATTGCCAGTTCAGATTTTGCAGCTAAAGTAGATTTCACAACAGGCAATTCACCTTGTGCAGTAGCCATCGGCGATTTAGACGGTGATGGCAAACCTGATTTGGTGGTATCCAATTTTAATGATAACACTGTTTCAGTATATCGCAATATAGCCAGCAGCGGCATTAGCAGTGGCAGCTTTGCAAGCCCTGTAACCTATACAGGGTTTAACAATCCTTATTCAGTGGCCATCGGAGATCTGGATGGGGATGGTAAACCTGATTTGGTTGTAACTAATTATGGTAGCACGGTTTCAGTACTCCTTAATACGTCAACAAGCGGCAGTATTACAAGTAGCAGTTTTGCAGCCAAAGTAGATTTTGCAACAAGTACTCGTCCAACTAGAGTAGCCATCGGCGATCTGGATGGGGATGGCAAACCTGATTTGGTGACAACGAATGTACTTGGAGGAAATATTTCCATTCTCCGCAATACTTCAACAATTGGAAGTATTACAAGCAGCAGTTTTGCAGCTAAAGTAGATTTTTCAACTGGTGGAGGATATCCTAATGATATAGCCATCGGCGATCTGGATGGGGATGGTAAACCCGATTTAGCGGTAGCCACAAATGGTAGAAACTCTGTTTCAGTATTCCGCAATACTTCAACAAGCGGCAGTATTACAAGCAGCAGTTTTGCAGCTAAAGTAGATTTTGCAACTGCCGGGAATGCATTTTCAGTAGCCATCGGCGATCTGGATGGAGATAGCAAACCTGATTTGGCAATAGCTAGTCAGGCTGGCACTATTTCAGTACTTCGCAATACAGCAACTAGCGGAAGTATTACAACTGGCAGTTTTGCCACACATGCAGATTTTGTAACAGGTGCCAATCCTCAATTTATAGCTATCGGCGATTTGGATGGAGATGGCAAACCTGATTTGGTGGTAGAGAACCTTGATGATGGCACTGTTTCAGTATTTCGCAATACGTCAACAAGCGGCAGTATTACAACTAGTAGTTTTGCAGCCAAAGTAGATTTTGTATCGGGTTCAAATCCTCAATCAATAGCCATCGATGATTTGGATGGTGATGGCAAACCCGATTTAGTGATGGCAAACACACCTACAAACTCATTTTCAATTTTGCGCAATATTTTTACTAACATCAGTTCTTTTAGCCCGTCTAGTGGTTCGGTAGGAACATTGGTAACTATTACAGGAATTAATTTAAGCAGCCCCACAGCATTAACCATTGGTGGTGTTTCAGCGATAGCAATTTCCAATACAGGCACATCATTAGTAGCCATGGTAATGCCGGGTGCAACAACCGGAACAGTGGTGGTAACAACAGCAGGTGGCACAGCAACAAGTGCCAGTAATTTTACAGTAATCGCATCGCAAACTCCTAATGGACAACAAGGAGGTAAATTAGTGGGTACAGGTGGATCATCAAACGCCCAACAAGGCAGATCAGTCGCTGTAAGTGCAGACGGTAATACAGCAATCGTAGGTGGACTTAATGATAATAATGCTCAGGGAGCGGTCTGGGTATATACTCGCAGTGGATCAACCTGGACACAGCAGGGTAGTAAATTAGTTGGAACAGGTAGTGTGGGTTATGCTGGTAACTATGTTTATCAAGGATATTCAGTAGCCTTAAGTGCTGATGGCAATACGGCGATTTTGGGTGGATTTTATGATAACAGTATTGGAGCAGTCTGGATATTTACACGTAGTGGCGGAACCTGGACACAGCAGGGTAGTAAATTAACAGCAAATGATAATACAGGAGCTGCCCATCTAGGCAGTTCAGTATCCTTAAGTGCGGATGGTAATACAGCAATGGTGGGTGGAAGGGATGATAATGTCGGTATCGGAGCAGCCTGGGTTTACACACGAAGTGGCAGTGTCTGGACACAACAGGGAAGTAAATTAGTAGGTACAGGTTCAACAGGAACATCTAATCAAGGTTCTGGAGTTTTTCTCAGTGCAGATGGCAATAGTGCGATCGTTGGGGGATATGGGGATAATGGCGGTATCGGAGCAGCCTGGATTTACACGCGAAGTGGCAGTGTCTGGACACAACAGGGAAGTTTATTAGTAGGTACAGGTGCAACAGGAACATCTAATCAAGGTTCTGGAGTTTCTTTAAGTGCAGATGGCAATACGGCACTCGTTGGGGGAAATGGTGATAATAGTAATGTTGGAGCAGCATGGATTTGGACCCGAAGTGGCAGTACCTGGACGCAGCAGGGGTCTAAATTAGCAGCATCAGATGCAACAGCCGGAGCTCAACAAGGTTTTAGAGTATCGCTCAGTGCTGATGGCAATAGTGCGATTGTTGGGGGATATGGTGATAATAGTAATGTTGGAGCAGCATGGATTTGGACCCGAAGTGGTAGTACCTGGACGCAACAGGGCAGTAAATTAGTAGGGACTGGTAATTCAGGAAGTGCTGCACAAGGCGGGTCATTAAGTTTAAGTGCAGACGGTAATACAGCCATTATAGGTGGATATGGTGATAACAGTAATCAGGGAGCCGCGTGGGTATATACTTATGTGCCGGCACCAACAATTAGTTCTTTCACTGCCTCAAGTGGCGCAGTAGGAACTCTTGTAACCATTACAGGAACTAATTTAAGCAGCCCTACAGCATTAACAATAGGTGGTGTTTCAGCAATAGCAGTTTCCAATACAGGTACATCATTAGTAGCCATGGTAATGCCGGGTGCAACAACCGGAACAGTGGTTGTAACAACAGCAGGTGGTACAGCAACAAGTGCCAGTAATTTTACAGTAATTGCATCCCAAACCCCTAATGGACAACAGGGGAGTAAATTAGTAGGTACAGGTAATACAGGAACTACTCGTCAAGGTTATTCAGTATCTGTAAGTGCAGATGGTAATACAGCGATCGTGGGAGGTATTAGTGATAATAGTAATCAGGGAGCCGTCTGGGTCTATACCCGCAGTGGCAGCACGTGGACTCAACAAGGCAATAAATTAACAGCAAATGACAATATAGGAACTACTCGTCAAGGCTATTCCGTATCCTTAAGTGCGGATGGTAATACAGTTTTAGTGGGAGGAGTGAATGATAACAGCAATATCGGCGCAGCCTGGGTGTATACACGCTCCGGTGGTGTATGGACACAACAGGGGAGTAAATTAGTAGGTACAGGAGCAGTAGGAGCTTCTCAACAAGGCAGTGGAGTTTCATTAAGTGCGGATGGTAATACAGCGCTCGTAGGTGGATATAATGATAACAGTTTTCAGGGAGCCATCTGGGTCTATACCCGCAGTGGCAGTACTTGGACTCAACAGGGTACTAAATTAACAGCAAATGACAATATAGGAGCTGCTGAACAAGGCAACTCAGTAAGTTTAAGTGCAGATGGTAATACGGCGATGGTGGGTGGATATGGTGATAACAATAATAACGGAGCAGTCTGGATTTACATACGTAGTGCAGGCGTTTGGACGCAGCAGGGCAGTAAATTAGTAGGTACGGGCAATACAGGAAGAGCTCAAGAAGGCTCTTCAGTAAGTTTAAGTGCCGATGGTAATACTGCCATGGTAGGTGGAATTGGTGATAATAATAGTCAGGGAGGCGCCTGGGTATGGACCCGAAGTGGTTCAACTTGGACACAGCAAGGGAGTAATTTAGTAGGCACGGGTAATACAGGAGCTGCTTGGCAAGGGAATTCCGTATCCTTAAGCGCAGATGGTAATACGGCGATAGTGGCTGGATATCAAGATAACGGAGGTGCTGGAGCCGTCTGGGTATATACGCGTAGTGGATCAACCTGGACACAGCAGGGAAGTAAATTAGTAGGCATAGGGGGAAGTTCAAATAGCTTTCAAGGCTCTTCAGTATCCCTAAGTGCGGATGGCAATACGGCGATCGTAGGTGGATATAATGATAACAGTAGTGCCGGAGCAGCTTGGGTAGATACTTATGTGCAAACACCAACCATTAGTTCTTTCACTGCCTCAAGCGGTGCAGTAGGAACGCTTGTAACCATTACAGGAACTAATTTAACAAACCCTACAGCATTAACAATAGGTAGTGTTTCAGCAATAGTAATTTCAAACACAGGTACTTCATTAGTAGCCATGGTAATGCCGGGTGCAACAACCGGAACAGTGGTTGTAACAACAGCAGGTGGTACAGCAACAAGTTCCAGTAATTTTACAGTAACCGCATCCCAACCCCCTAATGCTCAACAAGGCAGTAAATTTGTAGGAACGGGTGCAACAGGAACTGCCGGTCAAGGTAGATCAGTAGCTGTTAGTGCGGATGGCAATACAGCGATCGTGGGTGGTCTTTACGATAACAGTAGTCTCGGAGCGGTTTGGATCTATACCCGCAGTGCAGGTGTTTGGACACAGCAAGGCAGTAAATTAGTAGGATCGGGTAGTACAGGTAGCCCTATTTATCAAGGCCTTGGAGTATCCTTAAGTGCTGATGGCAATACAGCGATGGTGGGTGGAGAATATGATAACAGCAGTGTTGGAGCAGTCTGGGTATATACCCGAACTGGAGGTGTGTGGACACAACAAGGGACAAAATTAGTAGGTACAGGTGCAACTGGAACAACTTCCAGTCAAGGCGTTTCAGTATCGCTTAGTGCAGATGGAAATTCGGCGATAGTGGGTGGATGGGGTGATAACAGCAGTACCGGCGCAGCCTGGATATGGACTAGAAGTGGTGGTGTTTGGACGCAGCAGGGATCTAAATTAGTTGCCTCAGACGCAACAGGATCTGCTCAGCAAGGTATTTCAGTTGCCTTAAGTGCGGATGGAAAAACTGCGATCGTTGGTGGATACGGTGATAATGGCAATGTCGGTGCAAGCTGGGTGTATACACTTAGCGGAGGAACATGGACACAGCAGGGCAGTAAATTAATTGGTACAGGAGCATCAGGAAATGCCCAACAAGGATATGGGGTTTCTCTAAGTGCGGATGGCAATACAGCATTAGTTGGAGGATTTGCCGACAATGCAAATATCGGAGCAGCCTGGGTATGGACCAGAAGTGGTAGTGTCTGGACACAGCAGGGTTCTAAATTAACAGCCTCAGACGCAACAGGAACTGCTAACCAAGGCATAGCAGTAGCAATCAGTGCAGATGGCAATACAGCTATAGTGGGTGGATCTGCTGATAACGCTATTACAGGAGCATCCTGGATCTATACCCGAAGTGGAAGTGTATGGACACAACAGGGCAATAAATTAGTAGGAACAGCCACAACCGGTTCTCGTCAAGGTTATTCAGTATTTATAAGTGCAGATGGAAATACAGCGATAGCAGGTGGATGGGGTGATAACAGCAATACCGGCGCAGCCTGGGTGTATATCCCTTCAAATACATGGACAGGAACAACCAATACAGACTGGGCTACTGCCACCAACTGGAGTTATGGAACAGTGCCTGTTAGTACAGACGGTGTTATTATACCGAGTGTTTCCAACCAACCCATTATTGGTATCAGTACAACTGCTGCATTAAATAACCTAACTATTAATAGCAGTGCAACCTTAACTGTAAATAACATTTTACAAATAGGAGGTACCATCAGTAATAGCGGTACACTTACTGCAACGAGCGGTACAATAACGATGAATGGTTCATCAGCACAAACGATACCTGCTTCAGCATTCAGCATCAATACTATAAAAAACTTAACAATCAATAATAGTGCAGGTGTAACACTTGCAGGAACTTTAAATATTACAGGAACTGTAACGCCTACAAGCGGTATATTAACAACCGGTGGATTTTTAACCTTGGTATCCACATTAACCGGGTCGGGAATCATTGCACAGGGGAGTGGTACTTATTTAAGTGGTAATATAACTGTACAGCGTTATGTTGGAAACAATATACAATGGAGAATGGTTGGTTTTCCTTTTACTGCAGCAACCACAATTTCAGAAACAACATTAGCAGCCTTTTATAGCTCGGGATATAAAGCCTATACCTATAATGAAGCAGGAGACAATGGAGCTTATGGCGGTAGTGGTGGTGTAAATACAGGGTGGTCACAGTTTACGACTGGTACAATTTACTCTGATAAAGGATTACTATTAAGTGGCGGTACAATATCATCTGCGATCAATTTCAGTGGCCCTGTTAATACAGGAACACAAAACATTGCATTAAGTTATACTGTTGCTGATGTCAATAGAAGAGGATGGAATTTAATTGCCAATCCTTATGCATCTAATATTAACTGGACAAGCATTCAATCCAATAACACATCTAATCTCGATAATGCAATCTATCGTTATGATCCCGGAACAACAGCATTTGCAACTTATGTAAATGCTGTATCAGTTGGTCATTTGAACAATATTATTGAGAATGGCGCAGGTTTCATGGTACACTCAACAGGTGCCACCACATTATCCATCAGTGAAACAGATAAGACCAACACAGCACCATTGGCAAGTTTATTGGGTGTGCAGCCGATCGGTGTACAGGAAAAAAGCATTATCAAGCTTTCTTTATTAAAACAGGGAGAAAATTATGGTGATGAAGTAGTAGTAAGATGGGGTGTTGATCCTGCCACGGATGGTTTTGATGGTAAGTATGATGCCTATGATATGGGAAGAGCAACAGGTGCTGATCTGTCAGTAGTTGGTAAAGACGGAACAGTGTATTCCATATTTCATGGCAGTCCTTTACAAACAAAAGATAAAGAGCAAAGAGAAGTAGCATTGGGTATTAAAAATATTGCTGAAGGCAATTACAGTATCAATACGAATCTACTTTCTGCGATGTATGCCGGCAATGATGTTTTCCTGAGAGATCATTACACGAATCAAACAACACTCATCAGTACTGACAGTGCATCTTATGCATTCATGGTAACATCAGATGCGAATTCATCTTCTACAAACAGGTTCAGCATTGCATTGAATTATAAAGCAGTTGATCATAATACTGCCAATATTAATCTTCCTGTTTTGTTACTGAATAATCCATCAACAGGCAATCTCTTCACATTATACAGTAAGAATACTTACAATCAACTGCAATGGGAGATAGTAGATGATGCCGGAAGATTATTGCAGACAGGGTTATTGAGTAATGTGCTGAAGGGAAGCACACATCAGATCAATGCTGGAAATACAAAACACGGCAGCTATTTTATTAAACTGAATGGAGATGGGAATGCATTACCGGTACTGAAGGCGATTAAGAATTGATAATTAACATTTCGACGCAGGAGGAATCTGCAGCAAATAATTACTAAAACCCGGCAGATCCCTCCTGCGTCGGGATGACATCAAAACCAAACAACATGAAAAATAAACTCATCAATATCACCTTACTCACTATTTGTTTTTTAATTCCGGTGCTGCCATTACTGGCACAACCTACACCGCCGTCTGACGCACCAATAGATGGTGGATTAAGTTTATTGATTGCAGGTGGAGTGGGATATGGGGTGAAGAAGTTAAGAGAGAAGAGGAAGAAGAATGATTAATGTTGAATGCTAGATGTTAAATGAAAAAGTATCTTCTTTTATTTTTTATAGTTAAACCTAACCTCATGAAGATTTTTACAAAACCTTATTTAATTATTTTCTTAGCTATGTCTTTAGTTATGCATGCCAATGCCCAGTCCTGGAAAAGTATTGGAAATTTAAGCGGATTCGGGGCGGCAAGTTATGCGGGAGTTGGTATCAGTTCGATGGTAAAAGATGCAAGTGGTAATGTTTATGTGGCGTATGAGGATGGGGGTAATAGTACTAAACTCACAGTGCAAAAATGGGACGGAGCTTCATGGACAGTAGTTGGTACTGCCGGTATTTCGGCTGGTTCTGCTACCTATATTTCTATGGTGATTGACGGCAGTAATAATTTGTATGTGGCGTATTCGGATGGTGGTCAAGCAAATAAACTAACGGTACAAAAATGGAATGGCAGTACATGGGCAGTAGTTGGCAGTGCCGTTATTTCGGCTAATGCTGCTAGCTATATTTCAATGGTAATAAATGGCAGTAATAATTTGTACGTGGCCTATACTGATGGTTCTGTCGGTGGTAAACTAACGGTACAAACATGGAATGGCAGTGTATGGACAGTAGTAGGCAGTGCAGGTATTTCGGCTGGTGTAGCTTACTATAATTCTATGGTAATAGATGGGAGTAATAATTTGTATGTGGCGTATGAGGATGTCTTTAACACTAATAAACTCACTGTAAAAACATGGAATGGCAGTACATGGTCAGTAGTGGGTAGTGTGGGTATTTCGGCAGGAGGGGCGTATAGAAATTCCATGGTGATAGATGCCAGTAATAATTTGTATGTGGCGTATGAGGATGTCGCTAACAGTAACAAACTAACGGTACAAACATGGAATGGTAGTGCATGGTCAGTAGTGGGTGGTGCCAGTATTTCGGTTGGTACGGTTGCATATATTTCGATGGTGATAGACGGAACTGGTAATTTGTATGTGGCATATTCGGATGTTGGTCACAGTCGAATACTCACGGTAAAAAAATGGAATGGTAGCGCATGGGCAGTAGTAGGTAGTGCCGGTATTACGGCTGGGGAGGCTGACAATATTTCTATGATAATAGATGGCAGTAATAATTTGTATGTGGCATATACCGATCCTGCGACCTATAGTATACTGGCCTTACAAAAATGGAATAGTAGTGTTTGGGCAGTAATAAGCAGTGACGGTATTACTGCCGGTAATGCTGCATATTCTCCTATGCTGATTGATGGTAGTAATAATTTGTATGTGGCTTATAGGCAAATTGGCAGCGCTAGTAAACTCGCAATAGAAAAATGGAATGGTAGTGCATGGGCACTAATAGTCAATGCGAATGTTTCGCCTCAAGCAGGTTATATTTCGATGGTAAGAGATGGAAGTAATAATTTATATCTGGCATATGCGGATGGTGCTAACAGTAATAAACTCACAGTGCAAAAATGGGACGGAACTTCATTGACAGTAGTAGGCAGTGCCGGTATTTCGGCTGATCAGGCTGCATATATTTCTATGGTAATAGACGGCAGCAATAATTTGTATGTGGCGTATGAGGATTTTGGAAACAGTAATAAACTCACGGTACAAAAATGGGACGGAACTTCATGGACAGTAGTGGGTAGTGCGGGTGTTTCGGTTAGTGCCGTTTATTATAATTCCATGGTGATAGATGGCAGTAATAATTTGTATGTGGCATATGAGGATGCGGGTAACAGTAATAAACTAACTGTACAAAAATGGGACGGAACTTCATGGACAGTAGTTGGCAGTGCTGGTATTTCGGCTGGCTCTGCTGCATATATTTCCATGGTGAAAGATGGCAGTAATAATTTGTATGTGGCATATGAGGATGGTGGTAACAGTAATAAACTTACGGTACAAAAATGGAATAGCAGTGCATGGGCTGCTGTAGGCAGTGCAGGAATTTCCACTGGTACTGCTCTATATAATTCCATCGCAATCGATGGCAGTAATAACTTGTATGTGGCATATGAGGATGGTGGTAACAGTAATAAACTCACAGTACAAAAATGGAATAGCACAGCATGGGCAGTAGTAGGTAGTGCCGGTATTTCGGCAACTTCTGCTATATATAATTCCATGGTGCTAGATGCTAGTGGTAATTTATATGTAGCGTATTCATCGGTGCAGTTATATGCTAAAGTCTATAATAAGGGGAACTTTTATAGTTTGGCAAATGGTATTGAAGCCAGTACAATTAGTAACTGGAACAGTAGTACTAACGGTTTAGGAAGTTCTGCAATGGCTTTTAACAGCGGCGATACTTATGTGGTACAAAGCAGTCATGCAGTTAGCAATACAGGTAATATTAATTTGGGTTCGGGCAATTTAACCATTAATAGTAGTGGCTCTTTTACTGTAAGCAATGCCGGAATCCTATCAGTAAATGGTACGGTAACGAATAATGGAAGTTTAACGGTAGCTCCTAATGGCGCTTTGGTAGCAAGTTCTGCCAATGTTAGTGGGAACGTAACACTGCAACAAAGCATCATTGCACAAAGAGGCTGGCGCATGTTTTCCAATCCGTTTAGCACTACTCAAACATTTGCTTCTCTTTCAACTACCAATAATGTTACCATTAATACAAGTGCCGGCCCGGCCGGTATTGCAGATACAAGAGTATTCAGTAACAGTGGCAACGCTTGGGCAGATGCAGGAACAAGCACAGCCGCCAATACAGCATATGGATTATTTATCCGAGGTATTAAATCAGATATTTCAGGGGGTGGAACAGGATTAACTTATGCGGCAGGACCAACAGCCTTTACCTACAGTATTAGTGGTACATTAAACGGTAGCAGCTTCACTGTTCCTTCGGCCAATGTTTCTAACTTTTCATTAGTGGGTAATCCTTATGCAGCTCCTGTAAACTCACAGGCATTAACAGGTGGTACTGCACAATCCTATTATTTATATCAAATAGCTGCTTCAGGAAATGGAAGAACCAAAGCAGGAACATGGAGTTCAGTATTAACATCAGATAATACTTCTCCAATACCGGTAATGGGTGTTATTGCATTAAAAACAGCCGGTAATTATTCTGTAAGCACAACAGATATCAATACCACCAATGCTGCTGCAACAGGTTTATTTGGTATTGAAACACCTATCCCACATGTAGAATTGCTGGTAGAACAAAACGGGAGCTATCAGGATAAACTGTTTGTGCGTTTAGACCCTGCTGCCACTGCAAACGGAACAGATAAAATTGACTTAGAAAAATTTTATAATGATAATGTAAATGTGTACAGCATAACAACAGCAGATAACAATAGATTAGCTGTTGATGCAAGAAATGTATTGAACAGCATACCACTCGGTATCAGTGCATTGGCAGGTGATTACAATTTTAAATTAGCTAATAATAATTTGCCGCAAGGGACAGCCGTATTCTTAAAAGATAAATTACTCAATACGCAAACGGAGTTGAAAGTGGGTGATACTTATCCATTCACCATCAGTAGTGATGCACTAACTATGGGCGAACAGCGATTTGAATTATCATTCAGTTCTAAAACAACAACTACGGCAAACGATCCTGCTGGAAGTTTAACTGCTAATGTATTAGGCAATATCACAAGCGGTAATCTGATCGCTATTCAGATAGCTGGTGCAACAACACCTGTTACGATCGCTGTAAAAGATATGAACGGAAAAGCATTGGGAATGATCAATGCATCTAATGGAATACAATATGTAAATGTTGGTAATGCTGCAAAGGGAATGTTGTTATTGCAGATCAGTGATGGTCAGCGTTCGATCATTAAGAAAGTGATGAAACTGTAAATGAGTCGGGAGTCGATAGTTCATAGTCAATAACAACCTTAAACAGAAACCAACATGAAAAAAATAATCAACAATATCAATACAAATCAAGTCATAAAGATCGCATACTTAATCATTGTATTATTATCTATCACAAGTATTTTACATGCACAAACAGATCCAGGTGGTGATCCTGATAATGCGCCGATAGACGGCGGCTTGTCATTATTGATTGCAGGAGGTGTTGGGTATGGAGTGAAGAAAATAAGAGAGAGGCGGAAGAAGGAAAGTGATAAGTTGTAAGTAATAAGTACAAATTAAAACCTCGGGTGTTTAATAGAATCAGAGGCTTTTTTGTCATCCCGTTCGAAGAACTCCCTTGAAGAGGAACGAGGGATATGTTGAAGGATATTACTTATACTGAGCAGCAGTAAACAACTGTTTGTTTATATTTCCTAATATCGATAGCATCAATGATATTATATTTTGCAAAAACTTTTTTTATCCAATAGAAGTATCTATGTTTATCGAGTAGTCAAATCAACTACACGATATTTCGGATCATGATATCTGAAAATATTCTATCTCCTCTGCGCTTTTTATTCTCATATTTAGCAAAGTCCGGAAAAAATATCTTCTCTTATTTTTTGCAAGTTACCGGTTCAGACATTTTATGTTTTGTTGTTGCAGATGTATCTATATCAGCCGCGGATGAATTGAATGCTATTATTCGATCAGCACAATATTGTGATTATTAAAAATTAACCCTAACAAAAATGAAAAGAAGTCTACTCGTCCTGATCTCATTAATTTCAATTACTTCATTGCTTAATGCACAAAGCTTATCTGTCTTATCTAATCCGGATAATGGTAATGGGGTCAATAATACAATTACACCTATAGCCTTTGGAAACAACTTTTATTATTGCTATGGTACCGCATCTAATATATGGCAGCTTTCAAAATGTGACGGAAATAATTCATCTATTGTTTCATCATTTCCAAGTTCAGGGTTTAATTTGATGAATCCTATATTATTTGGCAGCAATTTTTATTTTGTTACTAGAAATAATAGTAATAACCACCTTTTTCTAACAAAATCTGATGGTACTACTCAAACAATAATTTCAAATCCGGATGGAGGGACTGGAGTAGCCGGGGGTGCCATCGTTTATGGTAGCAATCTTTATTTTATTTACATAACTGCTTCAGGTAAAACTAGTATTGCAAAATATGATGGAAATACAATTAGCATAATTTCAAATCCTGATGGGGGAAGTGGATTTCAATCCGGTAATGCAATCATTTATAATAACAAATTATATTACTCCTATCAAAATGCTTCCGGTCATATACAACTGGCAGAATATGATGGAACAAATCTTACATTAATAAATAATCCAAGCAACAGCGATTATGGATTTTTAGGTTATCCAATTGTTTATAATAATAAACTTTATTTTCAATACCAAAATTCATCCGGTAAGAATTTGTTGGCTTATTATGATGGGACCAATATAACATTAGTTAATAATTTAAATTCATCGGATTATGGAAATGCCGGGACTCCCATTATTTATAATAATAAATTATATTTTAGTTATACAAATAGCTCATTTGCCAATCAGTTAGCACAGTTTGATGGAACTAATTTATCTTTAATTAATAATCCGGATAACAAAACCGGTTTTTCGGGTAGCTCTATAATCTATCAAAACAATCTTTATTTTATTTATTCAGAAGCGGTGCCCTTTTCCTTTGGTAGCAATATTAATTATCTTGGAAAATTCGATGGTACAAGTCTTACACTGATAAACAATCCAGACGGGTCAAATGGTATCAACGGTGCAATCACTGTTTTTAATAATAATTTATATTTTAATTATTCCAACTCTTCTAATAAAAATGTATCAGCATATTATAACGGAACCAGTATCAATTTAAATAGCAATCCCGACGCGGGAACTTTTATTGGTGACCCTTTTATTTTTCAAGGAAATCTGTATAATGTTTATCAGGATGCATCTAACATTTCTAAATGGGTAAAATTCGCAAATGCGATTACTGTGCAACCCTCTACCTCAACCCAAACATTATGCGTAGGTTCTACTGCAACAGCTTTAAGCGTCAATGCAATTGGAACAGGATTAACGTACCAATGGTATAGTAATACTTCAAACAGTATTATCGGTGGCAGTTTAATTAATTCTGCTACAAACAATTCATATACACCCTCTACTGCTACGTCTGGATTGTTGTATTATTATGTAATTGTATCAGGTTCAGATCTATCTACTGTAACAAGTACAGTTTCAGGGGGTATAACAGTAACAGTAAATTCAGCTCCTGTTTCTAGTTTTGTTACCACACCTTCTGTACTTTGTTCGGGGTTTCCGGTACAATTCAATGGGCCTTCAGCTTGCGGTTCGAATGGAGCACTTAATTTTTCAGGTTCATCCTCTTCTGCGTTGCATTCAACAGTAACATCTGCAATTGATAATATAACTATTGAAGTTTGGGCAAAGTGGTCGGGTAATAAGAATTCACAAAGTGATGATCAAGAAATATTTTATAATGGTCATACAGGTAATGGGGGGTATGGGATATTAATGACTGCTACCGGAGATTTAAAAATATTAATTGGCGGTAAGGCCTATTTAGAATCATCAATGATACTTACACCCGGAATATGGGAACATATAGCTATTGTAAGAAATTCAGGAACATGGTCGTTATACCTTAATGGAACACAACATACTGTTTCACCTAATAATACAACCCCCAATTCTCCAACTGCAGCTGGAGGTAATCATACCTGCATCGGGGCTGATGAAAGTGGCACCGGTCATTTATTTTATGGCTCGCTTGATGAAGTGAAATTTTGGACTGTAGCAAGAAGTACAGCCTATATTCAATCAGACATGACTGATTGCAGTGTAAGCGCTCAAAGTGGTTTATTGGCCTATTGGAGTTTTAACGATGGTAGCGGGAGTACTGCGTCTGATGGAAGTGGAAATATCAATACGTTAAATTTAACAAATACCAACTGGTTAAGTTCAGGTGCACCAACCGGGGCAACTTATGCATGGAATTATGGTGATGGATCCAGTTCAATATTGGCATCAGATGTTCATACATACGCTTCTTCAGGCTCAAAAAGCCCAATACTTACAGTTACATCTTTGCTCAATGGATGTTCTTCCAGTTCTTCGGGTTCTATAACTGTTAATCTTTCACCAACTGCAAGTATCAGCGGTACAGCAACTTCATGTAATATTGTTTCATTAACAGCAAGCGGAGGTTCAACTTATTCATGGAATGGAGGAAACGCTACAACCTCAGCTACGAATACTTTTAATTCATCAAATAATTATATCGTAACAGTAACTGATGGTATCGGTTGTACAAGTACTGCATCTCAGTCAGTAACAGTAAATTCTCTGCCAGCTTCACCAACGAGTGGCCCGGTTCCAACTATATCTACATTTGCCCCGAATTTAAATGGCCCGGATGCTATTACATTTGATGGATCAGGAAACTTATATTCGGCAAGCCAATGGAGTGGCTCTATTAGTAAAATAGCCTCTGATGGTACAGTTACTTCTTTTGTAACAAACGGCACATTTAATAGTCCAAGTGCTATAGCTTTTTATTCAGGAACCATTTATGTTGCTGAACCGTGGAATAATAAAATCAGCAAGGTTGCGTCTAATGGAATAGTCTCAAATTTTGTGAATGCTGGATTAAATAACCCCATTGCTTTGGTAACAGACGGTTCCGGAATTTTATATGTTGCCAACCAGGATGGATCAATAAATAAAATTGCAACTAATGGAACAGTAAGCACTTTAGTAAACTCAGGAGGTGCTTTCAATTGTCCAAGTGCCTTGGCATTTGCTGGAGGAATTCTTTATGTAGCTGATCAATGCAACAACTCCATTAGTAAAGTAGCTTCCGATGGAACTGTAACAAGTTTTGTTAATTCCGGATTAAATAATCCAAGCGGTCTCACATTTGATGCGTTGGGAAATTTATTTGTAGCAAATCAAAATGGTGGATCAATCATTAAAGTAGCTCCAGATGGAACAAAAAGCACTTTTGTTAGCACAGGGTTAAGTAATCCAACAGGACTTGTTATAGATGCTTCCAAGAATCTTTTTACAATAATTAATAGTAGCGATATTGACAAGATTATCCCTCCTGCTGCATATATTACTTCGGTATGTGATAATGGAACAGTAAGTTTAATTTCATCTCCTGCAGCAGGAGAAATCACAGATTGGTATGGAGTTGCAACTGGTGGTTCTGCGTTATTAGCAGGATCAAATAATTATACCACACCTTCTATTTCTACAAGCACTTTATATTATGCTGAAGCAAGAAATACAACAACTGGTTGTATTTCTTCAACTAGAACATCTTTATTGGCAACTGTTAATAATTGTGCTAATACCTGGACAGGAACAACGAATACGGATTGGGCTACAGCTACTAACTGGAGTTATGGCACGGTACCAGTTATTACAGATGCGGTGATTGTACCAAGTGTTCCCAACCAACCTGTTATAAATAATAGTACTACTGCATCACTAAATAATCTTACCATAAATAGTAGTGCTACTTTATCAGTAAATGGTGTTTTACAAATAGGAGGTACCATTAGTAATAGTGGGACAATTACTGTAACAAGCGGTACAATAACGATGAATGGTTCTTCGGCACAAACAATTCCTGCATCTACTTTCAGTACTAATACTATTAAGAATCTAATAGTAAATAATAGTGCCGGGATAACATTAACGGGCACTTTAAATGTAACAGGAACAATCACTCCAACAAGCGGTGTATTAACTACCGGTGGATTCTTAACTTTGGTTTCTACAGTAAGCGGATCAGGAATTATTGCACAGGGAAGCGGTAGTTATATAAGTGGTAATGTAACTGTTCAACGTTATGTAGGAAGTAACCTAGAATGGAGAATGATCGGTTTCCCTTTTACAGCGGCAACTACAATTTCTGAATCAACTTTAGCGGCTTTTTACAGTTCGGGTTATAAAGCCTATACTTATAATGAAGCCGGAGATAATGGAGCTTATAACAGTAGTGGAGGGGTGAATGCAGGCTGGAACGCGTTTACTAGTGGAACAATTACTTCAGATAAGGGTTTATTATTAAGCGGGGGAACGATCCCGTCTATAATCAATTTCAACGGACCTATTAATACAGGCAGCCAAAACATTACATTAAGTTACAGTAGCGGTAGTAAGGGCTGGAATCTTATCGCCAATCCTTTTGCATCTAATATAGATTGGGACTTAGTACATGGCCATAATGGTTGCGGATTGGACAATGCTGTTTATCGGTATGACCCAAATACAACAGCCTATGCAACCTATGTAAATTTATTTTCAACAGGTAATCAATCCAAGATCATTGAAAACGGGGCTTCTTTTTTTGTACATAGTAGCTATGCAACTTCAATGGGAATTTTCGAAACAGATAAAACAAGTTCCGCTCCATTAGCCTCTTTAATGGGCTTGCATCAAACCATCGGAACAATTAGTGTTGAAGGAACAAACAATACTCCAATAACAGCACAGTATAATCAAAGCATCATCAAATTATCTTTATCAAAACAGGGGGATATCTATGGGGATGAAGTGGTGTTGAGATGGGGTGGTCCATATAACGTTACCGATCATTTTGATAGCAGGTATGATGCGTATGACAGAGGCAGACAAATTGGTCCTGATCTTTCAGTGATAGGAACAGACAGCACTGTATATTCCATCTTCCATGGTAGTGCTTTGAATAGTAGTAATGCTGAGAACAGAACTGTGCAGTTGGGACTGAATAATATGGCAGCTGGTGCTTATCAAATTAAACTGGGGCTTTTATCCAGTTTGGCAAACGGCAATCAGGCTTACTTAATAGATAGATACAGCAATGAAAATGTTTTGATCGGAGGAACAGACAGTGTTTATGCATTTACAGTGAATGCAGATATACTTTCACAATCTGCGCAGCGTTTTGCAGTGACCATGAATTATAAAGCTGTTGATCATAATACTGCCAACAATGATCTACCTGTTCTCTTGTTGAATAATCCCTCCACAGGAAATCTGTTCACATTGTATAGTAAGAATACGTACAATCAACTGCAATGGGAGATAGTAGATGATGCCGGAAGGTTATTGCAAACAGGGTTATTGAGTAATGTGTTGAAAGGAAGTACTCATCAGATCAATGCGGGCAATACAAAACATGGCAGCTACTTCATTAAACTGACCGGTGATGGAAGTGCATTACCTGTTTTAAAAGCATTGAAGAATTAAGAAACAAGGGACAAGACACAAGCGACAAAAACCAAGAAAACACAAACAATATGAAGAATAAACTCATCAATATTATATTACTCACTATTTGTTTTTTAATACCTGTTCTGCCATTGCTGGCACAACCTACACCACCACAGGATGCACCGATTGATGGTGGTCTGTCATTGCTCATCGCAGGAGGTATAGGATATGGTGTGAAGAAGATTAGAGAGAAACGAAAGAAGGATGACAAATTATAAAGCTGAATCTTAGATGATAAAACCTTATAGGTCTTTAATGGCCTATAAGGTTTTTTGTTTCTACAAACGCAGCATAAAATAATTTATGCTGTATTTTAACTTTGAAAATGGGAAAAAAAGAATCCTAAAAAAGTATAAGCATTTTATGTTTCGGACATATTGATATAGCAACAACATCAATGAGTTATAATAAAATATTGTTTACTGGCCGAACATAAATAAATTCATGATTTTATTTCATTAATTATATAAAGTATATGTTTTGTAAAAAAAGAAATATGAGCAAACTCATATTTTAGGATGCAACAGTTTCTATTTTTGCGCTGTCTTAAAATCAAACTACCGATTGCATGCTGAATGAAGAACTGATGTCAGATGAAGTTTCCGTGCACCTCAAGGAAAATATCGCTTCGGGTAATCAACAAGCATTCAAACAGTTATACCAGCAATTCAGCAAAAGACTCATTTATTTCGCCCGTTCCATTGTTAAGAATGAAGATGCCGCTTTTGAGATCATCGATGATGTATTCATTAAAGTATGGAAGAACAGGGAAAATATCTGCGACATAAAAAATCTAAAAGTCTATTTATACAAAGCGGTAAAAAATACTGCGCTCAATTATATTTCTCAGCGGGCGCATAAAAATATTACCGATCCTTTCGATTTCATTGATATTCAGTTGAAAGATGATTTATCGCCTGAACAACGATTGATCACTAGAGAGATCCACCTTAAGATCGATACCGCTGTTAATTGTCTTCCACCCAGATGTAAAATGGTATTTAAACTGGTACGCGAAGACGGATTAAAATATAAAGAAGTAGCCGAAATATTAAATATCTCCGAAAATACGGTGGATGCACAAATGGTGATTGCGGTACAACGTATTAGTCAGGCCGTAAGAAGCGAGTTTAGCTTTTTTCCTTCTAAGCTAAGAAAAGTATAAAAGATAATTTTCTTTTAGTGTAATCTCATTCCGTTCATCATGCACGCCTGAATGGCGAAGTCGGGTAGGCTTCGAGGGCCTCTCCAAGGAGCCCCAGAACAGCATGACAACAAACGCTTCATTGTAAAACGTCATTGAGATGCTGCCCGGCTTTATGTCCCTCCTGCGTCTCCGAAGGAGTCCTTTGGACGGGATGACATTCTAAAAATAATTTCATTTTTTCTTTAGGGTCATCTGCAAGATGCACTGTCTATAGTGGTAAGCGATCGCATGTCAAACGGCAGAATCATCATATTATTAACCCGGAAATTATCCGGAGAAGCTTCCCCTGAAGAGTTAGATGAACTGTTCACTTATTTACAGGCGCATCCCGAAGAGCAATATCTTTTTGAACTGGTGCAGGAATACTGGACCAAACCAAAAGGCCTTTCTAACCATACAGAGGACGATCTCTTAGATCAGCATTTTGATAGTATTATCGAACAAGCAACTGAAGAATCTGATCAGGAAAAACAAATTACAACTACAAGAACTCCTGTGATCCGCATGCGTGGCATCCTGAAAAAAGTAAGCATGGCAGCAGCTGTGATACTGGTAATCAGTATGAGCTGGATATTCTATTCAAATTTTCATTCGGCAAAAACAACTGAAAATAATGAGGTTGTTGCAAAGCCCGGCGCCAAGTCTAAGATGATCTTACCTGATGGTACCACCGTATGGCTGAACAGCGGAAGCAGATTGATCTATTCCGGCAATTTCAAAGATTCGGTACGTGCTGTTGAATTAGACGGAGAAGCTTTTTTTGATGTGGTGAAAGATGCAAAACATCCCTTCATTGTTCATACTTCGGGAATTGACATACGCGTTTTGGGAACCGCCTTTAACGTGAAATCCTATGCCGCCGATGCTACCATTGAAGCTACACTGATAAGAGGATTGATAGAAGTAGTGAAAAAGAATCAGCCCGAAAGTCCGAAAGTTATTTTACGCCCCCATGAAAAACTGATCTTCAATAAAGACCAGCAGGCCATCACTACATCGGGTTATTATACTACTGCTGCCGATATCAAGAACAGTAGAGTTGTTGTGTTGCCTAAAGAAATTTCTATTACCCCCATTCCCAGAAACAAACCTGATACAGCTTTAGCAGAAACAGCCTGGATCTATAATAAACTCGTTGCTGACGGTGAAACCTTTGGTGAGTTCTCGAAAAAAATGGAAAGATGGTATAATGTTCACTTCGTATTTCAGGATACAAAAACAGCAGAATACCGCTTTCATAGTGTTTTTGAAAATGAGAATATTGAAGAGGCATTAAAGGCCCTACAACTGATCGCATCCTTTAACTATAAAATCAATGACAATGAAATAAAGATATCAGCGAAATAGCCAAAAAAATCGGGAAATGCGCTAACATTCCCCGACGTAAACAGGCTAAAAAAAGAAACACTTCCACTCGGTAAAGCAGAACACTAACTATTCTTTAACCATAAAAACAAATGTATGAAAAAAAATGTACCTCCACGGGGGTCAGGTCGCACGAATGAATTACTAAAATTTCTACTGGTTATGAAACTTGCCATTTTAATAACTTTAATTACTGCCTATCAAGTTCAAGCAGGAGTTTTAGGACAAACAGTTTCTGTGAGCGTTAAACAAACAGAGATCAAAAAGATCCTGAACAACATTGAACGCAATGGTGATGTTCGTTTTCTCTACAATTATGAGCTTCCTGCTTTAAAAACAAAGGTTGATTTTGTTGCAGAAGACCTGCCTATGCGCACAGCATTAGACAAGCTGTTTGTGAATACAGAATTATCCTATAAAGTATTGGATAATAACCTGGTGGTTATTATGGGTGCAAATGAAAAATCAGGTATACTTCCAACTGTCATTAAAGTGGGCGGTAAGGTTACAGGAGAAAATGGGGAACCACTTTCTGGCGTGAGTATTTTAGTAAAGGGAACCAATAAGGGTACTTCTACAGATAATAATGGATCATTTAGCCTTGTTGCTGATAAAGATGCCGTTTTAGTGGTTTCTTATATCGGATATGTTCCCAGAGAAATACCGATCAAGGGTGAACAATCTATCAATATTAAATTGGTTGCTTCTTCTCAGGTATTAGATCAGGTAGTGGTAGTAGGATATGGTGTGCAAAAGAAAAGTGTAGTAACAGGTGCCATTTCCAGTGTAAAAGCAAAAGACCTGGAAGATATGCCTGTTGTAAGATTAGAAGATGCTTTGAAAGGTCGTACATCCGGTGTTACGGTTTCATCCAATTCAGGTATTCCCGGCGGTGCATCAACAGTGATGATCCGCGGGGTGACTTCTATTAATAATTTCGATCCACTATATGTAGTGGATGGTGTTGTAGTTGCAGGTGGTATCGATTATCTGAATGCTGCCGATATTGAATCAATCGAAGTATTAAAAGATGCTGCATCTGCAGCCATCTATGGTACAAAAGCAGCTTCCGGTGTTATACTGGTGACTACTAAAAAAGGTAAAGCAGGTGCGTTGCGTGTTAATCTCAGCTCTTATTACGGAACACAAGCTCCTGCCAAACAACTGAAACTATTAAATGCTACAGAATATGCAGCATTGCGTAATGAATCTTCAGCAGCAGCCGGTAATGGGATCTTATTCCCCAATCTGAGTACATTAGGTGTAGGCACTGATTGGCAAAATACTATTTTCGACAATAGTGCTAAGATCCAGAATCATGAATTAAGTTTTAGCGGAGGTAATGATAAATCTACCTTTTTCGCATCTTTCGGATTCTTCCAGCAAGACGGTATCGTAGCACCTTCTATTGCGAACTATCAAAGATTTTCCGTTCGCCTGAATTCAGCACATAAGATGAATAGCTGGTTGAGTTTTGGTGAAAATTTTTCTTATGCTTATACAAAGAGCATGGGTAATCTGGATGCTAATGGTTATTTTGGTACACCACTTAGCTCTGCCATTAATTTAGATCCGATCACTCCTGTGATCATTACAGATCCTGCGGTATTGGCTCAGAATCCATATGCGAATCATACAACTTCACTAGTACGGGATGCCAATGGAAATCCTTATGGCATCTCTCCTTATGTTGGACAGGAAATGACCAACCCGCTGGCATATATCCAAACACAGCAGGGTAATTATGGTTGGGGCGATAAACTTGTCGGCAACGCTTATCTTGAAATTGAATTCATGAAAGGATTGAAATTGAAGAGCAGTATTGGTGGTGATCTGGCTTTCTGGGGTTCTGAAAATTTTAAGCCTATTTATTTTTTAAGTGCAACGAACTCCAATCTTACCAGCACGAATTTCTCTCGTAATATGAATAAGGCGTTCAACATGATCTTTACCAATACGCTTTCTTATACAAAGAGTATCGGATTGCATAATTTCAGCGCTTTGGGTGGTGTAGAAGCCAGAAAGATGACACAGTTTGGAGCAGGTGCTTCTTATGTAGGATTACCTGTGAATAGTTTTGGTGATGCATCAATGAACTTCACTATTCCTGCAACAGATATGCATGGAAACGGTTATGAAAGCCAGCCCTATAATATCTCTTCTCTTTTTGGTCGTGTGACCTATGATTATGATGGCAGGTTCCTGTTTACAGGTATTATCAGAAGAGATGGTTCATCTCATTTTGGTAGTAACAATGTATATGGAACATTCCCTTCTATGTCAGCAGGATGGATATTGACTCGCGAAAAATTCTGGCCGGTAAATACACCGATCAGCTTCTTTAAATTACGCGCCGGTTATGGTGTGAACGGAAATGATAATTTAAGTCCTTTCCAATATGTATCCACCATCAGTGGTGTAGGTACTTATCCTATCGGTGGACAACTGGTAACAGGTAATGCACCTCAAACAGTTGCTAATCCGAGTTTGAAATGGGAACAAACTGCACAGACAGATTTTGCATTTGACATGATCATGTTCAAAGACTGGAATTTAACGGTTGATCTTTTCAAGAAAAATACAACCGGTATGTTGATGCAACCAAGTATCCCATACTATATCGGGGCTTTGCAAACACCATGGGCAAATATTGGTTCCATGAATAATAAAGGAATAGAAATTGAATTGGGATTCAAGAAAAAAGTTGGTCAGGTTGGACTTGATTTTAAAACTAATGTCACTTATATAAAGAATGAAGTAACAAGTTTAGGTAGTACCGCTTTCTTAACTTATGGAACCATGCAATCAAGTGCATATGAAGTAAGCCGTAAAGCAGTGGGTCAGCCTATTAATTCTTTCTATGGATTTCAGACCTTAGGTATTTTCCAAAATGCTGCTGAAGTAAACAGCTATGTAAATAAAGCAGGCGGATTAATTCAGCCCAATGCAAGACCCGGTGATTTTAAATGGGCAGATCTGGATGGTGATGGAGCTATTACCAGTGCCGATCGTACCTTCTTAGGAGATCCTACCCCTCATTGGATGTTTGGATTTACAGGATCAGCTACTTACAAAGATTTTGATATCAGAATATTTGTACAGGGTGCAACAGGTAATAAGATCTTTCAGCAATTAAGAAGATTAGATATACCAACAGCGAATTATTCTACCAAAGCAATGAGCCGTTGGACAGGAGAGGGAACATCTAATGATTACCCAAGATTAATCGATAGTGATCCTAACAACAATTTCAATAATCCTTCTTCTTTCTATTTGGAAGACGGCTCTTATTTGAGGATCAAGACTTTGCAGATCGGTTATAATATTCCAAAGAATGTTTTAGCAAAAGCAAAGATCCAAGCTGCCCGTATTTATGTAAGCGGAAACAATTTGCTGACCCTTACAAAATATACAGGTTATGATCCTGAAATTGGTGGTACAGGCGGCGGTTGGTTATATAGTATTGACCGTGGTATTTATCCTCAGGCTAGGTCATTTATGGCTGGTATTAATCTTACTTTTTAATCTTTAAACTTCTTATAATGAAAAATAATTTTTTAAAATACACATTACTTATTGCCTGGGCAATGCTGATAGCATCTGCCTGCAATAAAAGCTTTTTGGATACACAACCCAAAGGGCAGGTATTGGAATCAAACTATTATCAAAATACCAGCGAAGTTTATGCAGGACTCGTATCTATCTATGTGGCTACTGCAACTGAGACTTCCAATACAGCCATTAACTGGTATTGTAATAAACTGGGGCCATTGAACTCTGCAAGTGACGAATGTTATACAGGTGGTGGTAGTTCTACAGATATGGGCAGCTGGCAGGCTTGGAATACTTATACCTTATCAGCAGCCAACGGACCACAAGCAGGTTTTTGGGGTGTAGATTATGAAGGGATTTACAGAGCTAATTTATTGTTGTCAAAGATCAGCGCCGGTGTACCCGGTTTAGCTGATGCCGATAAGACAAGATTTATAGCCGAAGCTAAATTCTTAAGAGCGTATTTCTACTTTGAACTGGTTAGATTATTTCAAAATATCCCTTTGATCACTGCTCCTTTATCTTCCAGCGACTGGTATACACTTACACAGGCAAAACCTGCTGACGTATATGCACAGATCGAAAAGGATCTGAATGATGCGATCGCAGGATTACCTGCTGTTATTCCTGTAACTGAAAGTGGCAGAATATCAAAAGGTGCAGCAATGGCAGAATTAGGAAAGGCGATCTTATATCAGAACAATACATCCCGTATGCAGGAAGCTGCAGGCTGGTTCGAAAAAGTAAGCAGCTCAGGTGTATATAGTTTATTGCCTAATTATGCTGATATTTTTAACCCTGGCAATAAGTTCAACAGTGAGTCTATTTTAGAGATCGTACATTCTTCTGCTAAAAATTCATGGTGGGGAATGGATCCATTCCCTGGTAATTTATATGTTGAAATGACCGGACCAAGAAGCTATAGCGGACCTACTTATTTTTCTGGTGGATGGAGTTTTAATCCTATTATCGCTGCTTTCGCAACCGGAATGAAATCTGATCCTCGCTATTCTGCTACCTGTGCAAATATTGACAGTATTGTAAATGCAGATCCAAGCCGCAGTTATGTAAAAGGCTATCAGAACACTGGATACTTTATTCAAAAGTATGCTCCATTACAGCAGTATGTAAATACAAGTGCGCAAGCCGAATTGAATTTTCCTAATGATTATATTGAGATCCGATTGGCTGATGTTTATTTAATGGAAGCAGAAGCATTGGTACGCGGCGGCGGTTCTACAGCAACTGCACAAACCTATTTGGATAAAGTTAGAAAAAGAGTGGGTTTAGCTTCAGTGCCTGCAACACTCGATAATATTTATAATGAAAGAAAATTAGAACTGGCTACAGAAGGACATCGTTGGTATGATCTGGTTCGCACAGGAAAAGCAGCTTCAACATTAGCGTTTAAAGGTTTTAAAGCCGGAACGCATGAAGTGATGCCTATTCCTTTGAATGAACTGAATAATACGAAACTTGTTCAAAACCCAGGGTACTAATGACTAAATTATAATAACATGAAAAAAGTAAAAATAATATTCAGCCTATTGTTTATGGTGTTGATCACAATAAGCTGTACAAAACAATCCGGGATAGATGAAAACCTGGGATTTTTAAGCAGCGCGGCTTCAGGCAATACTGCTAAGATCTTTGATATCAGTACTGATAATTCAGGTAATGTAAAAATAACTCCAACAGGAGAAGGTGTTACTTCGTTTCTGGTGAACTTTGGTAATGGATCTGGAGCCAACGCTTCAGCAACAGTATTACCCGGTAACAATACCACACATGCTTATCCCGAAGGAACATATACTGTAACGATCACTTCTACTGATATCGCAGGTCATACAGCATCTGCTACCTATCCATTAACAGTTACTTATGTAGCGCCTACCAATGTAAGCATCACAACAGGTACCGATATGACAGTTAGTGCAACTGCTACCTATGCCAAATCATTTTTGGTTTATTATGGTGATGTTGCCAATGAAGTAGGCACCCCAATGGCCATCGGGCAAACACTGCCTGCGCATATTTATCCTGCAACAGGTGCCCCTTTTGTTTTGAAGGTAGTGGCACAAAGTGGTGGAGCTGCAACAACAACAGCTACTAAAACTTTGTTTGGTTTTCCGATCGATTTTGAAAACGCCAATATGAATTATTTCTTTGGAACATTTGGCGGCGGACAGGCTTTTGCAACAGTAGCCAATCCAAGTAAGACCGGATTGAATACAAGTGCTTTGGTAGGAAAATTCACAAAGGGAACAGATTCATGGAGTGGTACATACAGCCCTTTGGATAACCCGATCAATTTTGCTTATGGCAAAAAAATAAAAGTGCTTGTTTATAATCCTACTGCAGCAAATATTGGTAAATCAATGAATGTAGAACTGGAATGGTATGTTGGAGATCCCGGACCTGCAAACCCATGGAATGCAATTCTAAGAGCTCCTTTAACCACATCGGGTGCATGGGAAGAATTGGTATTTGATTTTAGTACCGTTCCTACCATACCAACATCCCCTTTACCAAGGTTTACGCAACTGGTGCTTCGATTTAATGATGCAGCTGCCGGAAACGGAGACATCATTTACGTAGATAATTTCAGGCTTACTAACTAATTAAAAAAATGATTATGAAAAAAAATATAAAACAACTTTTTTCCATATTTATATTACTTCTATTGATCAATAGCTGTAAGGAAAAAGATTATGTATTAGGGGATCTGACGGCCCCTCAAAATTTAGTGATCACTGCTGTTCTTGCCGGACAGGATGCCACACATCCCAACGGTGATGGAAGCGGTAATGTAACCCTTAGTATCACTGCTAATAATGCATTGGCATATTATATTGATTATGGTACGGGTTCAACGATCAGTCTGGTTAATTTACCAGCGGGTACGATCACAAAAAAATTCACTAAACTGGGCGTTAACACTTACAGGATCACAGCAGTTGTAAATGGGAAAGGAGGAACTTCTTCTACCATTACCAAGGATATTACTGTGAGATGTGATTTTACACCTGATCCATCCATTGTATCAAATTTAACAGGAGGAAGTTCTAAATCCTGGGCTGTTGATCCGAGCGTTCCCGGTCAATTTGGTGTGGGTCCATGGAGTAATTCTTCTATCACTCCTGAGTGGTGGTCTGCTGCTGTGAATGAAAAAGTATCTTGCTGCAATTGTTTTTATTCAGCGCATTTTACTTTCACAAAGAATTCTAACGGCACTTACACTCTTGCAGTAACTACTCCTGACGGTGAGTTTGGAAAAGGTGGAAACCTGACCAATCTTCCCGGTATCGGCGGTTCAGCATCTACTGAAGCCTGTTATGTTTATGGAGGCGGTACCGGTGCATTTAGCTTTATTCCTGCAAGCACAGGATTGGCTGCATCAACCCCTTCCACACAAACAAGTATTTTATTAGGCAGCAATACCACATTCATTGGCTATGGTTCTTTGCAAAGTGAATATGAGATCATGGTATTAACACCTACTTATATGTATTTAAGAGTTCAGGGAACTGAAACCGGAAATGCATGGTATTTAAAATTAAAATCCTTATAAAATGATAAAAGAGAACTTATCGGATATCTGATAAGTTCTCTTTTATTTTAAATATTTTTTTAGCGCTTAATTTGAATCTTGCAGTGATGAGTAAGTCAATTGATCATTACTGTAATAATCGATACGATTATTTGTTTGCTGTCTTCTTTTCTTAGAGAAGACTTTTTTAAAACTAGTTCCATGAAAATTTCTCAGATCTTAAGTATACTATTACTTCTTTGTTCCTGCAATAAAGGTGGAGGAGATAATACAGTTACCCCTCCCGTAACATTACCGGTATTAACGATCCTGGATGTTACCCAGGCACGTGATAATAAATTGACCACCAATTTCAGGTTCTTTATTAATATTGATAAAAGCAGCACTTCTGTCATCACAGTAAACTATGCAACATCGGCCGGAACAGCAGTTGCCAATAATGATTATACTTCTGTTTCCGGAACATTAAACATACCTGCCAATCAAACACTGGCCTATATTGATGTTCCGGTAAGAGGAGATAGTTTGCGTCAGCCTGATCAAACTTTTTTTCTTCAATTAAGCAATCCAAGCAATGCAACAATAGGAGGAACCGGAAAAGCAACCGGAACCATTCAAAATACGGGTACTTATTATCCGAGTGACAGTGCTGGTTTTACATCGCCTTTGTCTTATCCCGGTTATACCTTAGTTTGGAATGATGAATTTAACGGAACATCGATCAATACAAATGATTGGAATTTTGAAACCGGCGGCGGCGGTTGGGGAAATAATGAATTGGAATATTATACAAACAGCCCCAATAACGCCTATGTATCCAGCGGTAATTTAGTGATCGAAGCGAGAAAAGAGGTTATGGGAAGTAATAACTATACTTCTGCAAGAATGACCACACAGAATAAAAAAACATTTCAATATGGAAGAATTGATATCAGGGCCAAACTGCCGGTAGCACAAGGATTGTGGCCTGCATTGTGGATGCTGGGCTCCAATATCTCTTCAACCCCTTGGCCTGCATGCGGTGAAACGGATATTATGGAATTAATAGGAACTTATCCTTCACGCGTTACAGGTTCTATTCATTGGGCTCTGGCAAACGGAACATCGGGAACATTCAATAATTCATACTCATTAAGTTCTGGTGATTTCTCTCAACAATTTCATGTGTTTAGTTTAGTATGGAAATCAAACAGTGTTCAGATCCTGGTAGACGGCATCACTTATATGTCGGCCACCAATGCCAGTATCAGCAGCGGAACATGGCCATTCAATGCGGCATCTTTCCTGATATTTAATGTTGCTGTTGGTGGTGATTGGCCGGGTGCGCCAAACTCATCCACAGCATTCCCACAAAGAATGCTGGTCGATTATGTGAGAGTATTTCAATAAATGAATTCTTATCTGTTTCTAATTAAACAAGTGAAATGATCTTTTTTCATAAAAGATGGTTACTGAAAACCATGATCTTCTTATTAGTGATTACAGTAAATGTAAATTGCAATAAGCCTCAACCGTCTAATGTTAGCCCTACTCCTACACCAACGCCTACACCAACACCGACGCCTTCTCCATTAAGCACGGATGTTGCATTTTGGCTGACTAAGTCGGATCAAACGATATTGTTTCAAAAACAAAATGTGAGTTTAGATTTTTCGGCATCCAGCAATCAATACCCCACCATCGTTGTTGATACAGCACAAGCTTATCAAACTGTTGACGGTTTTGGCTTTGCATTAACCGGTGGCAGTGCTTATTTGATCAATCATTTAGCCGCTTCCGATAAAGATGCATTGCTGAAAGAATTATTTACGAGCGACAGCAGCTTTATAGGCATCAATTATATCAGAATAAGTATGGGTGCATCTGACCTGAGTACAAGCGTTTATACCTATGATGATGTTTCTAATACACAGCCTGATACAACTTTAAGTTATTTTGATCTGGGGGCAGATAAATATGATATGATACCGATCTTACAAAAAGTGGTTGCCTTACAGCCCAATATCAAGATCATTGCCACACCATGGACAGCACCCGCATGGATGAAAACGAATAACAGTGCAGTAGGAGGAAATTTAAAAACTAACTATTATACTGTGTATGCGCAATATTTTGTAAAATATATTCAGGCGATGAAAGCATTGGGCATACACATTGATGCCATCACACCGCAGAATGAACCATTGAATGCATACAATAATCCCAGTATGCTGATGTCGGCAACAGAGGAATTGAATTTCATTAAAAATAATCTGGGGCCTCAATTTGCTGCAGCGGGCATTGCTACTAAGATCATTGTGTACGATCATAATTGCGATGTGCCATCCTATCCTGTTTCAATTTTGAATGATACAGATGCAAAAAAGTATGTGGATGGTTCTGCATTTCATTTATATGCAGGTGATATCAGTGCATTGTCTCAGGTGCACAATGCTTATCCCGATAAAGGAGTTTATTTTACCGAACAATGGGTGGGTGCACCCAGTAATTTTTCGGGTGATCTGAACTGGCATTTTAAGAATCTGATCATTGGTGCCACCAGAAACTGGAGCAGGAATGTAATTGAATGGAATCTTGCTTCGGATCCAAATTATAATCCGCATACTACGGGAGGCTGTTCCACCTGTTTAGGTGCTGTAACCATTGGTAGTAGTGTATCCAGAAATGTATCCTATTATATCATTGCACATGCATCAAAATTCATCACAGCAGGGTCTGTAAGGATCAATTCAAATATTGTTTCATCCCTGCAGAATGTTGCGTTTAAAACACCTGATGGAAATAAGGTATTGATCGTGCTCAACGATAATACAAGTTCTCAAAATTTCAATATTCAATTCAATAATAAGATCGTCACCAGCACATTGGGTGCAAGCGATGTAGCTACTTATATCTGGAAATAAGAATAGTATGATAAGCAAATTTGGTCGGGTCTTTATAAAATAAGTGTTCGGCCATGTTTTGCATTGTAATCTGTTTTGCATAAATTCTAAAATAAAATTTCAGCATCGTATATTTAGATCGAGATTTTAATTCTTATTCTTCATTCAATCAGTAGCATTGATCAATCATACTTCACAGATCTCTTCTGGGGATTTTGGAAAAAACTTTCTTTGGGGCGTAGCTATTTCTGCGGCTCAAAATGAAGGAGCGCATGCTGTAGATGGACGAGGGCCTTCTATCTGGGATGTGTATTCTAAACGAAAGGGGAAAATAAGAGATGCTGCCAAGCCTTATGAAGCTTGTGATTTTTATCATCGCTATAAAGACGATCTGTTACTCGTAAAAGCATTGGGTTTTACCGTATTTCGATTCAGCATTTCATGGAGCAGGATATTGCCTGAAGGAAGCGGTAAAGTGAATAAAGAAGGTATTGCATTTTATAATTCCCTGATAGATGAATGTTTAAAATTAGGAGTAACGCCATTTATCACTTTATACCACTGGGATCTGCCTCAGGCATTGCAGAAAGAGGGTGGATGGAGTTCTCACTTATTATTAAAATGGTTTGGAAGATTTGTTACGGTGTGTGCAGAGGAGTTTGGTGATCGCGTAAAAAACTGGATCATCATCAATGAGCCCATGGGTTTTACTTCTTTGGGTTATATGCTGGGAAAACATGCACCCGGAAAAATGTCGCTCAATGAATTTTTACCTGCCATTCATAATGCAGCGATGGCTCAGGCTGAAGGTGGACGGATCGTAAGGAATATTGTGAAAGGTTCCTATATCGGTACTTCTTTCTCCTGCAGCGAGGTCATGCCTTATTCATCATCAGCAAAAGATATGGAAGTGGCCAACCGCATGGATATCTTATTGAACAGATTATTCATAGAACCGTCTTTGGGAATGGGTTATCCGGATGATCATTTTGTGTTGATGGAAAAGTTGAACTTATTCAATAAGGCATGGAAATTTAAAGAACGAATGAAATTTGATTTCGATTTCATTGGTATACAAAACTATTTTCCGATCACTGTAAAATATAATCCGCTAATACCCATTGTGCAGGCATCAGAAGTGAAAGCAGCAACGAGAAAAGTTCCGCATACCGATATGGGATGGGAGATCAATGGGGATAGTTTTTACAGAATGCTGAAACGCTTTGATGCATACGAACATGTAAAAGAGATCATTGTAACTGAGGGTGGTGCTTTTTTTAAAGATAAGATGGTGAATGGAATAGTAGATGATCAGCAACGCATCGATTATTTTCAGCAATACCTTGCTGCATTGTTAAAAGCAAAACAGGAAGGGGTAGCAGTGAAGGGATATTTTGCCTGGACCCTCATGGATAATTTTGAGTGGGCTGAAGGGTTTCATGCCAGATTCGGATTGGTGCATGTTGACTTTAAAACGCAATTGAGAACGGTGAAACAATCAGGCCATTGGTTCAGGGATTTCTTAAGCGGCCAGAAGGATATACCTCTCTAATAACTCATCACGATCAGGTCTTCTTCACTCAATAGGTTGGATGTCAGTTTTCCTGCTTTCAGATCTCTTGCCTTTTCCATAACTGTTTGTACGATCTCGTAAGTGGAATGCAATAGTTGCAAGGATTGAATCGTATCAGTATTCAGCCAGTTTTCAATTATATTAATAAATGAATCGTCGATGGTATTGATCACCGGAACGTTGAATTTCTTTAATGCTTCCGCATTGCATAATTGTTCGTATTGACCTTTGATGGGCAGGCACATTAATTTTTTGCCCATGTATAAAGCCTCTGCCGGTGTTTCAAAACCTGCTCCTGTGATCACAGCATGTGAATTGATCATGCTTTGGTTGAATGCCTTGCTGTCAACAGGAATGAATGTGATATTTTTTTCTGTTGTTCTTATTTTTACTTTTTTACTGAATACTTCAAATCGGCAATCACTTAATTGAGTGAAATGTTTTGCAATAACCTCGTCACTGTAATGCGACAAGTAAACAGTGATATGATTGCTGTCTTTTACATCGGCCTTTAAGATATCATCTTTGATGACCGGTGAATAAATAAAGTCGTCGTAAGGCTCAAAATGAAGTCCCACATAGCTTGTAGCGGAAGCATAATTTCTTAATATTAATTCGCCTGAAATATCTTTCTTTAAAGGACGTGGGGTCTTATTGCTTTTAAAACTTGCCTGATGACCAAAATTGATGGATGGGATATTCTTTAATTTACAAGCTAAGGAAGTGATCGATTCAAAATCATTGATCACAGCATCATATTTTTCTACAGGCAATTCCTTTGCTTCTTTCCATACTCTTGAAGGCGAGAACTCTTTCAACATTTTAAGGTAATCCAATCCGCCGCTGTTACCATAAAAAAGACTGAGGCCTTTGCTTCTGAATTTTACGGGCAGGTCGGGATGCAGATTGGAATTGCTTCCGCTTAAAAAAATATCCACTTCTCCATACTGTTTCAGAAAGGGAAGTAGTTCAATGGCACGACTGATATGCCCATTGCCCGTTGCTTGTATTGCGTATAGTATTTTCATAAGCTAGACTACAAATGGAAATTTTAAAAGGGTTTCAAATTCTAGTTCAGATTCATCCAAAGATTCTTTCATAGGATGCAGTGAATTGATGAAGAATGCTACACGGTCTGTGATCACATCAAGCTTCGGCATTCGCTTCTCCATCTGTACAACGGTTGCAGTATATTTCTCAGCCTCATATTCATACATATGCCAGTCATTCTGATAGAATTCCAGTGCTGTTAAATGTTCTACCCAGTCGCCGCTGTTGAGGTAAGTAACATTTCCTTTATTGGTGATGACGCATCTCATTTGAGGTTCATGAATATGTCCGCATATCACGTAATCATATTTCTTTTCAATGGCGATCTCTGCGGCGGTCTGCTCAAAATTGTTGATGCGGATTACGGCTTTATTCACTCTGTCCATCACCATTTTTGATAAACTCATCTTATCTCTTCCTATTAAATTCAGAAGCCAGTTCACAGATCGGTTAAAGCGGATCAGCAGTTCATAACCGCGGCTTCCTAATTTGGCCAGCATTTTTGCAAAGCCTTTGGTAGTGGTATCAAATACATCTCCGTGAAAGAACCAGCAGAGTTTCCCATTGATCTCCATGACCAGTTTATCGGCCAGTTGAAAATTGCCGAAATCAATATCCGTATATCTTCTCAGTGCTTCATCATGATTGCCTGTAATATAAATCACACGAGTGCCTTTGGCAGCAAGGCTCATGATCTCTTTGATGACCTGAATATGTTCTAAGGGAAAATATTTTTTCCTGAATTGCCATACATCAATGATATCGCCGTTGAGAATCAGTATTTGCGGAGCAATACTTTTAAAATAGTTGACCAATTCTTTAGCCCGGCAACCGTATGTACCTAGATGTAAGTCACTCACTACAGCCACATCTATTTTTCTTCTTTCCATGGTTGGATAAGGTTTTCCAAAAGTCCCGAGATACTGTTACCTAAAAATGAAGGGTCTGTAAAGAAATTGTTAGCATTTGCAGTTTTTAGTTCTCTTTTAGCGAATTTGATTGGATTGATGTTTCGGTATTGTACAACTTTTGCAAAGCTTTGGCTGTGATGAATATTGATTACAGGTGAGATGAGTGTAGCTTGTATGAATAAGTTGATTATGTCCAGATCAGTATTCCTTTTTCTTGTTTTCTTCATGAACCAATCCTTTGCACAGGTAACAAATACCGGCAGTAATATCAGTGCTAAAGACGCACAGGATATCTTAGCACATCATAATAAAGTTAGAAAGAAAGTTGGCAGTCCTGCTTTAATCTGGAGTACAAAACTATCAGCCTATGCACAGTCATGGGCCGATCATCTGGCTAATGAAAATAATTGTGAGATAGAACATCGGGCAGTTTGCGGGCAGGATGGTAAGACCTATGGTGAAAACATATTTTGGGGAAGTTCAGCAACATCATTTAAGCCACTTGATGCCTCTCTGTCATGGTATAGTGAAATAAAAAAGTATTCTTATGCAAAATTAAATGGCAGTAATTGGCACAATACCGGTCATTATACACAAATGGTTTGGAAGAATACACAGGAAGTTGGTGTAGGTGTTGCTATTTGCCCAAATGGAGCCCTTATTGTAGTTGCTAATTATTATCCTGCCGGTAATTATATGGGACAGTATCCGTATTAACAGCTTGACCAGATCCCAAACTATTATTATAGAACTATGGAATATTTACGCTGTAAAGCGTGTTTTGATAGATACAAATGAAAAATCCTTTCAAAGCCAAGCTAAGAAAGGATTCTGCATTTTGTGTGTAGCCGGTACGGTTAACCTGAAGCCAAATATTACCTCACATTAGTTAATATTTGCTCACCTAAATATATTGATTATCAATATATTATTAAAATTACCTCACCTTAGTTGCTATTAGCTTATCGGAAAACTGTATCCAAAACTGTAACCGATAACATTAAAAAAATGACTATGGCAAAGATCAATTATTACCTTAAGGGAAGCCCATCAAAAGAATTGTTAGAAGAACTTCAAAAGACTGACAAATCTTTTTATTTCGATCAAATGACATTGTTAAGGCCTATTGTTTGTTCTATCTCTTTTGGAGGAAGAAGAGAAATCATTTCAACTAGGATATTCATGAATTTACTTTCTTGGGATTCAAAAAAACAAGAGGTTAAAGCAAATAAAGATGCACCAGCAAATCGAAAAAAAATCAATGATCTGTTAGTAGGGAAGAAGAAGGAGATTTCTAATCTGATCGAAGAATGCCAAATGGAGAATATCTATGTTGAAAAAGAAAGGTTATTAAAATTTTTTGAAGAAGATAAACCCGATGATAGCTTAGATACTATTGAAAATGTTTTTAAAGGGTTCAAAGCTGAACATAAAACAAATGATGGGTTTTCTATCAAGTATAGGACTATTCAGAAATATAGCACCCTTACCAATCATATGATTAATTTTCAAAAAGACAATAAATTTATTCCTAATAGAATTACGAATGATTGGGTGATTCGATTTAGGAAATATCTCATGGATGAAGAGCTTAATGATAATACAGTAGCAAAATACATTGTCGGTCTAAAGACGTTGAAAAAATTTCTTCAAACAATTGGTATTAGGATTCCAGCAGATATGGACCAAATAAAAGCCGTTGAGAAGGAACAAATCGTTAATATTTTAGAAAAAAAAGAACTAGAGATTCTTGAAAAGTTTGAATTTGAAAATGTTTTGTATGATCAAGTAAGGGATGTTTTCCTTTTTCAATGCTATACTGGTCAACGTTATTCGGATATTGAAAAAATAAGCAGAAGATGTATTACTGGAAAATCCACGCAAATTGACCCCCTAATACCGGCGTAAACTGACCCCCTTTCGCCAGCACAATGTGACCCCCTTGTAACGGCACAAATTGACCCCCTAAATATTGGTAACAGAATTAGTTGTT